>Ga0315534_1000463_pt1 | contig 27864 bp, 27 predicted proteins | sample SalMarSW160240MG_FD_203094 | JGI IMG/M metagenome (GOLD analysis project Ga0315534, IMG submission 203094) | Salt marsh sediment microbial communities from the Plum Island Ecosystem LTER, Massachusetts, United States - Salt Marsh Sediment SW1602-40 ...
CCTTCAAGTTCGGCATGGTGGGCTCGACGGACTCCCATACGTCAATGACCGCGGTCGAGGAGGAGAACTTCTTCGGCAAGCATTCCGGTGTCGAGCCCGAGCCCCATCGCTGGGAGCACGTGGTCATTGAGGCTCCCGATCCCAAGTTCACCATCAAGGGCTGGCAACAGGCCGCCAGCGGCTATGCCGGGGTCTGGGCTACGGAAAATACGCGCGAAGCGATCTTCGATGCGATGAAACGCAAGGAGACCTACGCCACCACGGGCCCGCGCATGACCGTGCGCTTCTTCGGAGGCTTCGACTTTACTGACGAAGACGCCAAGACGCGGCTTCCGGCCACTGCCGGTTACGCCAAGGGCGTTCCCATGGGCGGCGACCTTAGCGCCGCGCCTGACGGCAAATCGCCCACCTTCCTTGTTGCCGCCGCCAAGGACCCCTATAGCGGCAATCTCGACCGCATCCAGATCGTCAAAGGCTGGCTGAACGAGGACGGGAAGACAGAGGAGAAAGTCTACGATGTCGTCTGGAGCGACGGCCGCAGACCCACCGGCGACGGCAAAATCCCTCCGGTCGGCAACACCGTGGACGTCGAGAATGCGACTTGGAGCAACTCGATCGGCGAGCCCGAGCTGATCGCGGTGTGGGAAGATCCGGATTTCGATCCAAACGAGCGCGCCTTCTATTACGCCCGCGTCATCGAGATCCCCACGCCGCGCTGGACGGCCTATGAGGCGAAGCGGTTCGATATCGACATGACCGACGAGGTGCCAATGACCACCCAGGAGCGTGCCTATACGTCGCCGATCTGGTATACGCCGGCAGGGTAAATATCCGCCGGTCACGGCAAATGAGTTTTCTTGCAAAGCTCGTCCGCGAGCCTCTGGTCCATTTCATCTTGATCGGCGCCGCCGTGTTTGCGCTCTATGCGCTCGTTCGCGGCGGCGAGGAAGAACGCGACCGGATCGTCGTGACCGACGGGCGCGTCGCGCAGCTAGCGCAGATTTTCACCAAGACCTGGCAACGTCCACCGACGAAAAAAGAGCTGCGCGGACTGATCGACACTTATGTCAAGGAGGAGATCTATTACCGCGAAGCGGTCAAGCTCGGGCTCGACCGCGACGACACGCTGATCCGCCGGCGCATGCAGCAAAAGATGGAATTCCTCACCGAGCCGGCCGACAATCTGCTCAAGACCGGCGACGCCGAGCTTGAGGCGTTTCTCGCGGCCAACCGGGAAGAGTTCCACATCACGCCGCAGATCGCCTTTACCCAAGTGTTTATCAATCCGGCAAAGAAGAACGAGGCCGAGCCGGCCGAGTCGCGCGCTGAAAAATTTCTTGCAGCGTTGCGGTCGGGATCGGACCAGGTCTCTTCGGAACTTGGCGATCCGACCTTGCTTCCGGCAACTGTCCCGCTTTCGTCCTTGAAGACGATCGGCCGCGATTTCGGCGACGAGTTCGCCGAGGCGCTCACGTCCTTGCCAAAGGGCGAATGGTCCGGGCCGGTCCCCTCGCCGTTCGGCTTGCATCTGGTGCGCGTGACCGAGCGCGTCGACGGACGCGACCCGCCGCTTGCCGACATCCGCGACGCCGTCGAGCAAAAATGGCGGACATGGAAGCGCGAGCAATTCCAAGACGAGGTCTTCAAGGGCCTGCGCGCCAAATATGACGTGGTGCTGCCCACATTCGACGGCGCCACAAAACAGACCGGATCGGTTCCGTGACGCGCCTCCTTGCCGCCTTGGGATTCCTGCTGGCACTGCACGGAGCTGCGCTTGCCCACGAGCTGCGCCCGGGGTTTCTGGAGATCCGGGAAGCCGGCCCCGCCAGTTACGATATCCGCTTCAAGGTTCCCGCGCGCGGCGACATGCGTCTTGGACTTTACGTGCGCCTTCCCGCCGAATGCACGACGACCGGGCCCACCCGCACCGAACGCGCAGGTTATGCCTTTCTCGAATCCATGAGCATGACATGTCCCGGCGGTTTGGCCGGCAAGCAGGTTTCGGTCGACGGTCTTGCCGGAACGTTCACCGACGTCGTCGCCCGCGTGGCGTTGTCCGGCGGATCGATCCAGGCGGCGAGGCTCACGCCGGACCAGCCCTATTTCACGGTCGCCGCCGCTCCGACCTGGCGCGACACGGCACGCACCTATTTTCTGCTCGGCGTCGAGCACATTTTGCTGGGCATCGATCATCTCCTGTTCGTGCTGGCTCTGCTGCTGCTCGTGCGCAATGTCTGGACGCTGGTCAAGGTCATCACCGCCTTTACCGTGGCGCATAGCATCACGCTCGCTCTCGCCGCGCTCGAATTGACGAGGATTCCGCAGGCGCCGGTCGAGGCGGTCATTGCGCTCAGCATCGCCTTCGTGGCGGCGGAGATCGTCAGACAAGACCGGCACGAGAAGGATCTTGCCAGCCAAGCGCCGTGGATCATCGCCTTCGCCTTCGGGCTCTTGCACGGGCTCGGATTTGGCGGGGCGTTGCGGGAGATCGGCTTGCCGCAATCCGACGTGCCGCTTGCGCTTCTCAGCTTCAATCTCGGCGTCGAAGCCGGCCAGCTTCTGTTCGTGTTCGCCGTGATTGCACTGAAGACGATCGCCGACCGGCTGGTTGATCTCAAAGTGCCGTGGGTGCGGACGGCCGCGAGCTACGGGATCGGCTCGCTCGCCGCGGTTTGGTTCGTCCAGCGGCTCGCGGCGATCATGTAGAAAAGCCTGGCTGGAATCGGCCGCCGGCTAGAGGCCTAGAGACCGTGCGGTTGACCCACGTCAAGGAGGGCGCGGCCCAATTCTGCTTTGCTATTCCGTCAAAAGTGGGCGGTCGGCGCGAGCCCGCGCAGACCGCGTGTCGGATTGACGTTTGTCGCCGTTGAATCTCGGTTTGCCGCATGGACAAGGCGCTCAAGGAGAAAATTCTCGAGGTCTTGAGGCGCCAGCATCTCATGACCGTCGCCACCATTCGTGCGGACGGCTATCCCCAGGCGACCACCGTCAATTACATTCACGACGACGATCTCACGCTTTATTTCGCCACCGATGCGGTGTCGCAGAAGGCCGGGAACATTGCAGTCAATAATAAAGTGTCGGTCGCGATCGTCGACCGGGCGGGCGACTTCTATAAGTTGCGCGGGCTTTCGATGTCGGGCGTTGCGGCGCGGATCAACGCCAAGAACGAGGCCGACGAGGTGGCGCTGCGCCTGTTCCGGGCGCTGCCGCAATCGCGCCGTTTCGTTCCCGAAGACCCGGGCTCGCTCGCGGTCTATGCCATCACACCCGTTGCCGTCGCTCTGATCGATTACGCCTCAGGCTTCGGCACCACCCACCACGCTGAGCTTTAGCGCGCAGCCTCGCGATTTCGCTCGCCTTAGCCCCAAGACATCGGCAACGCGGCAGGGTAGGCTCGCGGGCCGCATCGGGCTGACCGCACCGCAAGGACTACATGTTTCCCATCTCCGACGATAATTCGCGCCTCAAGACACCGGTCGTCACCTGGTCCTTGATCGGCGCCTGCGTGCTCGTGTTTCTGTGGCAGCTCTCGCTCGGCGACAGCCAACAGCAGGCGGTCCTTCAGTTCGGCATGATCCCTGCACGCCTGTTCGGCGAGGCCGAGCTGTCGCGCGCGGCCGTGCCCGCCTGGACCACCCTGTTCACCTCGATGTTCATGCATGGCGGCTTTCTGCATCTGGCGCTGAACATGCTGTTCCTGTGGGTGTTCGGCGACAATGTCGAGGATTCGATGGGTCATGTTCGCTATCTCGTCTTCTATCTCGTCTGCGGCGTCGCCGCCGCCATGACCCAGGCCTTGATCAATCCCGATTCGACCATCCCGATGATCGGCGCAAGCGGCGCCATCTCGGGCGTGCTCGGCGCCTATCTCCTGTTGCACCCGTTCGCCACCGTGCGGGTGCTGATCTTCATCTTCCTGTTCGTCACCATCGTTCATGTGCCGGCCATGTTCGTGCTAGGCTTGTGGTTCCTGACTCAGCTCGCCAGCGCCACCCTTTCGCCGTCGGAGGGACCCGGCGTTGCGTTCTGGGCGCATATCGGCGGTTTCGTCGCCGGCATGGCGCTGGTGCCATTGTTCAAGCAAAAGACAGTGCCGCTGCTTGATCCGGCCCATTCCCGGCCCTTTTCGCTCGAGCGCAGGCGCGGACCCTGGGGATGAGACGCATTTCGGCGGTCACGCGCCGCTGGCGCGCCGAGCCGCGATGCGCTAAGTCTCAGAGTCGGGCGCTTCGCCCCGCTAAGATCAATGGAGGAGGGGGGAGATCATGGATATCGTTGGCCTTATCGTCGCCCTGATAATCGGCGCAATCGCCGGCTGGCTCGCAGGCGTCATCGTTCAAGGCGCCGGCTTCGGGCTTCTGTGGAACATTATCATCGGTATTGCCGGCGCCTTTATCGCCGGCGCCCTGTTCCCGCGGCTTGGGCTCGGCCTGACGCTCGGCGGAGGCGTGGTCGGCGCGATTGTGACGGCCGCCCTTGGCGCGATCGTACTGCTGCTCATCGTCAATCTGCTTAAGGGCCTCTTCTAAACTTCCGGAAGCGGCTTCGTTGAGTTTTCTCGTTCCCCGGCGGGGTCCCTGCCGGGGAACGAGCGCATGTGGCCTGCAGCTAGAGAGTGTGCGAAGCTCGACGCCGGCAACGGAGCAGACGGCGTGGCGGCAGAAGCCGATCATCTCGGCAAAGCGCCGATACTCGGCATGGTCGCCATGGCGATCGCCGTATTCGTGGTCGCCAACGACTTCACGGCGCTCTCCGTCGCGATCCCGGCCATCGAGAAAACCTTCAACACCGACGTCAACACCTCGCAATGGGTCATCAACGGCTATGCCATGGTGTTCGGCGTGGCCATCGTCACCGGCGGCCGGCTCGCCGATATGTTCGGCCGCAAACGCGTCTTTATGCTCGGGTCGGCGATCTTTGCCACGTTCTCAGTGATCGGCGGTCTTGCACCGGACATTTGGCTGTTGCTTGCCTCCCGCTTCATCATGGGCATTGGCGGCGCGATGATGTGGCCGGCGATCCTCGGCATGACCTTCAGCCTATTGCCGAAAAGCAAGGCCGGCCTCGCCGGCGGTCTGATCATGGGTTCGGCCGGATTCGGCAATGCCTTCGGACCGCTGCTTGGCGGCTTCCTCACCGACACCGTCGGCTGGCAATGGATTTTCTTTCTCAATGTGCCCATCGCCGCCATCGGCGTGATCGCGACTTATCTCGTGGTCAAGCCCGACGAGGAGAGCAAGGAGCGCGAGGGCATCGATTATCTCGGCATGAGCGTGCTCAGCGTCGCCCTGTTCGCGCTGCTGCTCGGCCTCGATCTCGGCACCAGCATCGGCTGGACGTCCGTTTGGATCTACGCTTTGTTCATCCTCTCCGCCGTGGCGCTTACCGGTTTTTATGCCGTCGAGCGCGGCGCGGGCAAAGCTGCGCTCGTGCCGAGCGACGTCATGCAGAATCGGGGCTTCGCCGCGGCTGGGCTTGCCACCTTGATGATGTCGGCCATCTATTTCGCCGCCCTGCTCTATTTGCCACAGTTCATGATCAAGGAGCTCAAATTCAGCGCGGTCGGCTCCGGCGCCGGGCTGTTGCCGATGATGGGCACGTTCGCCGTGACCTCGTTCATCGCCGGCCGTCTCTATGCCACGCTCGGTCCCAAGATCAGCGTGACCGGCGGCGCTCTCTTCCTTGCGGCCGGGATGCTGCTGTTGTCGCGCATCCACTCGGGCACGACCTATGACGATTTGATTTTCGGCCTGGTCGTGCTCGGCATCGGCGTCGGCCTGTTTTATTCGTCGGTCACCACGGCGGCGATCACGGCGCTCGATGCATCGCGCGCAAGCCTTGGCGGCGCCGTCGTCTACATGTTCCAGATCGCCGGCGGCTCGATCGGGCTCGGCGCCAACACCGCCATCGTCCTCAGCTCATCCTCGCTCCCCGACGGTATTTCCGTTGCCTTCCTGGCCGATGGCATACTCGCGGTGATCGGCGCGGCGGTCGCGCTTCTGTTCGTGGGAGGCACGCTCGACAAGGAGCGTCTCGAAGCCGCATGGGCGCATCGCCACCGCGCCCACGCCTGAAAAATAGTGCCGTCCTAGCCCCTTTGATTTGATGCGGGTCTGGCCGCGCTCAAAATCTGCTGCTAGGGTCGGCCCGCGCGCCAGTCCGATCGACCGGCGCATTTGATTGTTCGGGGGCAAGACACCATGGCCGTCAAGAAACGGGCAAAGTCGCGGCAACCTAAAGCTAGACGCACGCCCTCGAAGCCCGCGCCTAAGCGGCATTTCGCTCAAATCGTAGCCGGCGAGCTCAACCTCATCGCCGGGTTTGTCACGACCATCGTCTTCTTCGTGTATGGCGACAAATTGCTTACCGATTTCGGCAATCCAGTCTGGTTTGCCGCGATGTTCGCCTGGCTGTTCGGCGTCATGATGTGGTGTGCATTCGGAGTGGTGCGGCATGCCGATGCGCTGGCGGACCTCCTTGGCGAGCCCTATGGCACGCTTGTTTTGACCATCTCCGTCATCAGCATCGAAGTGACGATCATGGCCATCGTCATGCTTAGCGGAGGCGCCAACCCGACGCTGCCGCGCGACACGATGTTCGCCATTTTGATGATCGTGCTGAACGGGATCGTGGGCATCACATTGGTGATCGGCGCGCTGCGGCACGGTCAGCAGCGTTATAACCTGCAAGGCGCGGTGGCCTTTCTCGCGGTGATCATGCCGCTCGCCGTTATCGCTCTGGTCATGCCGGCGTTCACGCAGTCAACCGCCGACCCCACGTTTACGCCCTTGCAGGCCACGATGTTCGGGCTCCTGACCGCTCTGCTCTATGGCGTTTTCTTGATTATTCAGACAACCCGCCACCGCAGCTTTTTCGATGAGCCAGAGGCGGCGACACACGGCGCGGCGCACCAATATGCGGTGCACAAAGCGCCCATGGCCGTTCGCAGCGCGCTCTATCACGCTGTGCTGCTGTTCGCGACCCTGCTTCCCATTGTGTTGCTGTCGAAGCCTCTCGCGGTGATGCTCGATTATGGGATTGAGCAACTCGGAATGCCCACCGCGCTCGGCGGCATCCTGATCGCCCTTCTTGTGCTTTCGCCGGAAGCTCTCGCCGCCATCAAGGCCGCCGCAGCCAACCACGCGCAGCGCGCCGTCAATCTCAGCCTGGGGGCGGCGCTTTCGACCATCGGACTGACGGTGCCGGTCGTTCTGGCCATCAGCCTGTTCACTGGGACGCCGCTCACGCTCGGTCTCGATCCGGCTGAGATCATCCTCTTGGCTTTGACGCTCCTCGTCGCTCACATGACGTTTTCCGGCGTGCCGACCAACATCTTGTTCGGCTTCATTCACATCGTCTTGTTCTTGACCTATATCGTTCTGGTGTTCGCGCCATAGACACTCGCGCACAGGAGCGCCGGTTTTGGTGCAATCCCGGCTTTGGCCTCGACGGGCCGTAAACCTGCCTAAAGCCGGGCCCCTCAAGCCAATCCGCCTCGTGACCTTCTGGTAACCCCTTGGGGTCTAGGCTCTCCCCAGCTTGAGGGCGAAAGCCCGCCTGAGGGGACGCCGATGCGGACAGCCTTTCATCTCATTGCCATCGCTTCTGCCGGCCTTACGCTTGCGGGCTGCAGCGGGGAACGGCTGTCCGGCTCCTCTTCGACCGGTTCCACCGCGGCGAATTCCTATGGCTACGAGCCTCCGGGATCGATCGGGCGTGCGCCACTCTCGGCCCCGCCGGGCTACGGGTCTCAGCCCGGTTACGGATCGGGCTACGGGTCTCAGCCGGGCTACGGGTCTCCGCAAGGATATGCGTCAGAACCCGGTTACGGATCGGGCTACGGATCGCAGCAAGGCTACGGCTCTCCGCCTCCCCTCGGCGCGCCTTCGGCCTACGGCAGTTCTCAAGACTATGGCGCGGCGGACACCGCGGCACCGGGCGGCTGGCGCGCCTCGCCGCGCTGGTCGGCCGTTCAGGGCGACGGCTGCATCGAGGTCGAGCAAGGCGGCCAAGCCGCGCAGGGCGGCGTGAGCGTCGAACCCTGCGCGAACCAGGCGCCGGAGGAGTTCAGCGAAGGAACGCCGGCCGGACTCCCGCCGCCTGCAACTTACTAGCGCACGCGTCTCGGGCGAGCCTTCCTATGCAATTCATGCCGATGCGTCACGACTCAATGACAAACGAAACCCCCATGACGCATTTTTCGCCGTCGAGTTCGCCTAGAAATTTGCACACGCTCAAGGTGGCTTTCCCCGACCCGGACTGACCCACGTGCTCATGCCGGAAAATGGGCTTACCCGTCTTCAGCACCTGAGCGTCATCTTCTCTTAGACCTTCGGCGTCCGCCGCCCAGACAAGTTCGGCATCGGTTTTGCCGGCGACGTCCTCCTTGGCGAATTCGCAGATCGTCCGGTTGCCCCAGATATAGCGTCCTGCTTCGTCCTTAGCCCAGAACAGGAAGGGCATCTGGTTGAAGATTTCCAGCTCGCTTTTCTTCATCTCGCTCCCTCCAAGGGCCAAAAGCCCGCCCACAACGCCGGGACCGCAGCGAACAGGTTCTGGCGTATCTTTCGGAACGGCGGGCGGCTTAAGGACTTTCGCTGCTCTTGGCTTGCTCAAGCTCGTTTTTCAAGCGCTCAATTACCGAATCGAACTCGTCCAATTTGTTCTTGAGCTCGTCACGTTGCGTGTTGGCGGTCTCTGCTGCTTGCTTGGCGCTCTCAAGTTCGCTCTGCGCCGATGATAGACCGGATTTGGCGTCCTCAAGTTCGGTCTGGAGCTCATCGTGCACGGTGCTGCTTTTCTCTAGGTCGGATTTTAATCCGGCGATTTGATCCTCCAAGCTTGAGGATGCAGCCTTACTTTCCTCGAGCTGGGTCTTGAGCTTGCCGCTTTGCGACTTCGCCGCCTCGAGATCGGTCTTGAGCTTACCGCTTTGCGACTTCGCCGCCTCGAGATCGGTCTTAAGCTCACTCTGTTCCCTCTCTGACGCATCAAGCTGGGATGTGAGATCGGCGACGGCTTCCTCGAGTTCCGAGATCCGGGTGTTCGCTTCAACCACCTCCTCCTTGGCCGTGTCACGTTCGCCCTGAGCCGTCTCCAAGCGCTGTTGAGTCTGAACCATGAGGTAACCGGTGAGAATGATCCCGATCACGATCACGGCTGCGACAATCAGAGTCCAGACCGGCGTTGAGCCGCTCCTCTCGGTCATTGTCTTCTCCCTCCCCTGAGTTTTTGTGATCACCCTTGTTATCCCAGTGTAGCGAATGGCTGGACCAAGGGTAAGGGGAAGCGCGGCACCGAGCCGGGAACACGCGGAAAAACCGTTCTGGTTCAGAGGACAAGGCAGTCATAATTGGCCGCTCAACGGCGCGCCGGGTAAGCGACAGTGTGGACGTTACTTCACCTGACAGCGCCACGAGGTCTTGCCTCGCGACAGCAGCGCGCCGTCGCCCTTGGTGTGAAGCGTATAGTCGCCGTTGGAATATTTGGCGCCCGACCCGGACTCGACCTGGATCAGCGGCACTTCAGGCTTGCCGTCTTGCGAAATGAGGGCAACCGAATAGGAGCGGGAATTGTCGAAGCGCGCGCGCAACACCGTTCCGTCCTCACAGACGAACTCCTTCTCGATCAGCTTCCCTTCTTGTGCCGCAGCATCGGCGGCTGTGAACTGAGTGCGGCAGGCATTCAAGAAGGCCTTGGCCGCCTCCGGCGCTCCTTTGAGCGGAATTGCCGTCGGTTCCAGGCCGGTCAGCTGAAACGACAGCCGGTCCTTGGTCTTTAAGATCGTCCAGAGCGGGTCTTCGATGCCGACCGGAAACTTGACGACGCCCTTGCCGCTGACCCTGCTTACATAGGTCGTATCGAAACCTTCACTCTGAAAGCGGACGTCGACCGAGATGCCGTCTCGATGCGTGCCGGTGGTGAGCCGCAGGGTGATGGGAATCTCCGGTCCGGTCGTTCCGCTTTGGCAAATCGCCCCGAATGCGTCCGCCTTAAGCCTCGGAAGGCGATATGCGAGGGACGCTTCCGGTTCCTTGGCGAAGGTCCAGCCCTGCTGCTCCGCGGCGGCCATTACGCCGCCAATGCCCTGCAACAACAGGGCCCCTGCGCCGAGCAGTGCCACGGAGGCAAGGGAGCCGAGACATCGCAACATCAATGAGACACCCTGATATCGTTACGGGTCGAGGCGGCTTTCAGGCTCGTCGTCCCGCCGCGCTTGCGGCGGATTCACAGCATCGTACGATGAGCAACCGTTTCTTGCTACGCTAGTTTTTGCGGATGCGCTTGACCGCGTCCTTGAAGGCTGGCTGCTCGACAATCACGTCGGCATAGGCCTGGCCGAGTTTTTGGCCCGAAACGATATCGTCCGGATAATGCACGCCGGCGATGACCCGGCCATAGCCAATCCGGATGGCAAGATCCATCAACGCATCCTTCTTGTCGGGAAAAACCTCGGCAAGCAGCCTGGCATAAACGATCGCGCGAATGGAATGACCGCTTGGATAGGAGGCGACGGGCCGGGCCTCCCCCACCGGCTTGATCGCGTCGTTCACCTGAAACGGCCGCGGCAGGTCGTAGACGGCCTTCAACGCATCGTAGTCGTCGCGAACCTCGGAGATGGCGTCGTCAATCGTCTTCTTGAGCTCGATCCCGTCCACATCGAAAAGCTCTTCGCTGACGAGCGGCGCGAAGCGCTTGGTGTCGAGCGTTTTTTCCACGAACGCGACCTGGTCCGGCGTGCGGGTTTTTTGCAGCCACAGCACGATCGCCATCTGCTCGTGAAACGCGGGCGACCCCAGTTTCGGCGGCGGTCCGATCAGCGCTACGGCATCGACGCTGCCCGCCGGGACATAGAGCCTCTTGCCGGGATCGAGAGCGTCCGCGTGCGGAGGCAGGGCAAGAACGAGCAGAATGAGCGCGAACGGCGCAAAGAAACGGTGTCTCAACATGGCGGCACCCCCCTTCATTCTTATTCGTAACGGAGAGCATCGATCGGATGCAACATCGCAGCCCTTTGCGCCGGAAAATAACCGAATAAGAGCCCGACGGACGCGGCGACGCCGAGGGCGACGACGATGTCGCTCGCTGTTACCCAGGTCGGCAGATCCGTGAGGGCAGCCACCGCAACTGCGCCGCCGATCCCGAGCAAGGTGCCAAGCAATCCGCCGATGATACAGAGTACAACGGCCTCGACCAAAAACTGCATCAAGATATGACGCCGTTGCGCGCCAAGGGCCATGCGAATTCCGATTTCCCGTGTACGCTCGGTGACCGAAACCAGCATGATGTTCATAATGCCAATTCCGCCCACGAGCAGTGAAATCGAGGCGATGGCCGCGAGCAACAGCGCCATCATGCGCGAAGCCCCGAGTTTCACCTGCATCATCTCGGTGAAATTGCTCAGCGTAAAATCGTCTTCGGCATCCGGCGGCAGACCATGCTGCTGCCTGACAACCTGTCTGATCTGCTCGGCCGCGGCGCTCATGTCGGCGCCGTCCTGCACCTTGATGACAACGCCGGTCACGGCGCGCGCATTCATGGGGTTGCGCCCGAGCACGCGGTTTCGGGCGGAATCCAGCGGCATGAACACATGATCGTCTTGATCTGCGCCATTGGTGGTCTGACCCTTCGGAGCCAGAACGCCAATGACAGTGAACGGCACCTGATTGATGCGGACGATTTGGCCGATGGGATCGTTTGAGGGAAACAGCTTTCCCGCAACGGTCTGGCCAAGCACGATAACCTTCTGCGCGGTCTCGACTTCGTCCTCTTCCAGGACGCGGCCTGACGCCGTAACCCAATCCCGCACGACAAAAAAGTCCGCGCCGGTGCCTACGACGTTGGTCCCCCAATTCGCGTTCCCAGCTATGGCATGCGCAGCACCCCTGACGACAGGCGCGGCCGCGGTGACTTCCATGACCTCGTGGGCGATCGCTTCAGCATCACGTTCGGTGACAGTGGGGCGAGAATTGCTGCCGAGACGTGCGCCCGAATTTGTCGCCGATCCGGACACCAGAACCATCACGTTCGCTCCCAACGCACGGATGTCCTGCTCGATGCGCATTTGCGCGCCCGCCCCCACCGCGACCATGACGATAACCGAGCCCACCCCGAGAATGATGCCTAACGTGGTCAAGAGGCTGCGCAACGTGTGGGCGCCCAACGCGCGCAGAGCAATCCTGAGACTCGCGAGAAAGCTCATGCGACCTTAGCCATCCGCCGGCAGTCAGCGACGATCTTCCCGTCCCTCAGCGATACGGTCCGCGTCGCATACTCGGCAACCTGTGGCTCGTGGGTGATGAGTATGACGGTCACGCCTTGATCGGTTAGCGAGCGCAACGTCTCCATCACGTTGACGCTCGATTGACTGTCCAACGCCCCCGTAGGCTCGTCGGCGAGGATCAGCGCGGGCTCATTGGCGAGTGCGCGGGCGATGGCAACGCGCTGCTGCTGACCTCCGGAAAGTTGGCACGGGCGATAATGCCGGCGGTCGTCGAGGCCCACCAACGACAAGAGCTCCTGGGCGCGCTTTTGCTGCCGCTTGCGGCCCACCCCGGCATAGACCAGCGGCAACTCGACATTTTCCTGCGCATCGAGCCGCGGAAGCAGATTGAAGTTCTGGAATACAAAACCGATTTCGGAGTTGCGCAAGCGGGCGATACCCGCCGGTCCCAGCTGGGAGACATCGACGCCGTTGAACCGGTAGAGCCCGAACGTCGGCCTATCGAGGAGGCCGAGCAGGTTCGCGAGCGTGGACTTGCCCGACCCCGAGGGACCGACGATGGCGATGAATTCGCCACGCTCGACGCGGAGCGAAACGCCGCGCAGGGCCGGCACCTTGCACTCTCCCATCTTGTAGTCCTTGACGAGATCGTAGGCCTCGATGATCGGGCAACCGCCCTGGCGATGGCGGCGCGTCGTTTGCGTTGCGGCGAGGATTTGCATGGTCGCTCGACCGGCTCAGTTCAGGCTGCCGAGGGTCCAGCGCGGCGTGTCAGACTGCGGCTCGCGACTTGCACCGACCACAACATGCTCGCCCGGTTGGAGCTGACCCTCGACTTCCACGGAGGATGCATTCGACAATCCGGTTTTCACCCGCCGCTCGATCAACCCTGACGGCCCAAGCACCCATACGGCCGGCCCGGAGAACGGAGTGCCCTTGGGCCGAAATCGGAGCGCCGCACGCGGCACGGTCAGCACGGCGTCCTTCGACTTCAGAACGACCCTCGCCAAAGCGGTCAAGCCGGGGATCAGAGCGAGATCGGGATTGGGTGCCGAGGCAATGACGGCATAGGTCGTCACATTTTCCGTCACCACGGGATATTTGCGGACCTGGAGCACTTCTCCGCTGAACCGCCGGCCCGGGAACGTGTCCACGGTGAAGTCGACACGCTGACCGGCGGCCACCTTTCCAATGTCTGCCTCATCGACCGACAGCTCCAGCTGCATGGCTCTGAGATCTTGAGCGATGATAAAGAGCGTTGGCGCCTGGAGCTCGGCCGCGACGGTCTGCCCCTGTTCGACGTTGCGCTGGATGACGACGCCGTTGACCGGCGAGCGAATTTGAGTCCGTTCGAGGTTGAGCTCGCTCTGCTTGAGTTCGGTTTTGGCCTTGGCGAGCGTGGCCGCGGCGTTCTGAACTTCCGCCGCCGCGACGCCCTTTGCTGCTGTCGCCTTAGTGAATTCGACCGCCGAGCCCGCGCCCTTGAGCGTTAGTCTCCGTTTGCGCTCTTCGTCTTCCTCGGCCTCCTTTAGAGCAACCTCCGCCTTCATCAGAACGGCTTTGGCGATTTCGACCTCGGCGCGCGACTTCTCGACCTCGTTCCGGAATGAAAGAGGATCGATCCGGGCGATGACGTCGCCCTCTCTGACCTCGGTGTTGAAATCGGCAAGGATCTCGGAGATCTGTCCCGAGACCTGCGTTCCTACGCGAACCGTGGCGACTGCCTGGACGCTCCCTGTGGCCGCAACGGTTCTAGCGATCGAACCGCGTTCGACCTCAGCGGTGCGATAAGTCTCACGCGCCGCACCTTCCTCTCCGGAAAAATACGCGGCGAGGCGCGAGGGGTTGAAATACTCGGCAGCTGCCCCGGCGATCGCAAAGGTGCAGAACAGCGTAAAAAAGGCGATTGCCAGCGCACGCATCTTCGTCAGCATCCTTTGCCGATGCCAGGTTGGCCTTACCGCATTCAGCCCCATTCTACCGGCGCCGGCTTATGGGCAGCTGAGCGTTCCGGTCGCCGCGCACGTGCTGGAACCTGAAATCGGATTGAATTTCTCGAATTTCGAATTTCCAGGTCCTTTGGTGTAATTCTCCGAGGTCGTCGTGGTACGCAAGGTTCCGGTAATTTGTCCCGTCTCGGAATCGAAGCAGGTCTGGCTGAAGGTGTTTTCTCCGGACGAGACTGTACTCGTTCCCGGAGCGCCCGGTGCTGCAACCTTGTTGCTGTATCCGTGGTAGTTCGTTTCAAATGCGGAGCCGAGCGAGAAGAAACTGCAGAGCTCCTCGGCGCTCGTTGCGGTGCTTCCGCCAATTGCGATCGTCGCCACGACCGCAGCGCCAGCTAAAGACAATGACTTGGGCATCTTGAGGCCTCCTGACCTTGGGACCTAAGTCCCAGATTGCGCACGCCGTCCGTCCAGCCGCTAATGGGTTCAGACCCAAGGCTTTTTCGCGGGCCTGATGATAATCAGAGCACGGCCTAGGCGCACGCAGAGGCTTAAGGATTGGTTAACGCCGGCGCGACCCTGTGCATAGCGGCTCGCGGACGCAACGCATGCCGTCCTAGCGCAAGCCGGAAGGCTTCTATAGCGAAGGTCGTCGGTTGGGCTAGTTAGCCTGACAGGCCGCGCTTCAGATCGTCGAGCGTCAGCACCGGGACGATATCGATGGCGGCGTCGAGCGCGGCGAATAACGGTTCGTTGAGCTGCGGCAGACGTGCCTGATCGTTCTCCTCGAAAACGACATACCCGGCACGCTGCCCGTCCATCACGGTAAAGTATGAGGCTTCGGCGTTGGTCTCTTTGACCAGATTTTCGATCGCCTTCAGGATTGTCCCGTCCTTGGCGCCCTCATTGCCGCGCTCGACGGGTATCGTAAATGTCATCATCAGTCTCATGGAAGCGCCCTCCTTCGATTTTGCACGGAACATCAAACGCCGAGGGTGGGCGAAAAGTGACGGGAACGTCAACAGACACTTCTGAGACGGTCAGCCCTCGCGCCTGAGTTCTACGGACGAAAACCCGCGCGCCGCCGCTTCCGCATGCACACTTGGTGGCTTGAAGCTCGGTGGCAAAGAATTCGGTTTCGCCCGGCTGCGTGAAGACATCGCCGGGCACGCGCACGCCGAAAGAGGCCCGCCATCCGTCCAATAGATGTTCGATGGTGCCGATGAAGCGAGCGCCGCTCTCGGGAGGATTGTCCATTAGGCCGTCCACACGTGTCAGCGAATAGGAGCATATCAACAAAAACCTCCGGCCGCGCACGCTTAAGCCTTGTTTTGTCTTTGCCGAACGCGTTGCAGGCGACGTGAGAGGACAATTGCGCCTGGCCGCCTCTAAGGACTATACCGGGTCAGCACGCTTTCGTGAGTGCGGGTTCATCGAGATCGAGGGAGGAGAGATCATGAACAACGCCACCAGGGAGAAATATCTCAAATATGCGCTCGTCGTGGTCGGCATTTTGTTTTTGCTGATCTACCCGATGGGCGTGGTATGGCCGTCCGGCTGGGTCTGGCACGGCGGCGAAGGGATGTACTACCTGCAGATGATCTGCGGCGTCTACGCGGTGCTGGGCATCTACCTGATCTTTGCCGCGGAAAATCCTGCCGCGAACCGCAGCCTGATCTCTTTTACGATCTGGTCGAGCGTCGTGCACGCGGCGATCATGGCGGTGCAGGCCCTCACCGATAGCCACGAACACGGCCATCTGATCGGTGACGTTCCGGGCTTGCTCGTGATTGCCGCTGTCCTGTGGTTTCTGTCGCCGAAGGGCGAGCGGTTCATCGAGGCTGTGCGCTAGGCAAGACAGTTGGGGATGGCCGGGCGTTACTCCGGCAGTTATCTTGGCCGAGCTGACGGCTGGCGCGCCGTCGCGATCCTGGCTGATTTCGGCCGAGCTTCACTCGTCGGACGCATCCCCATGGAATGATCTAATCCTAAGCCGGACCGGCGGCAACCCGCGCAACGCAAGCGCACGGAGTGTCACAGCATGCCGGACAGCAATGTGGCGATGCCGAGAAACGATAGAAATCCGGCAACGTCCGTGACCGTGCTCAGAACGATCGAGGACGATTGGGCTGGATCTTGTCCGAGCTTGGCCAGGACGATGGGAACCATGGCGCCGGCAAACCCGGCAATGACCATGGCCAGGATCATAGACACCGCGATCACGATCACGAGGCCGAGCGACCCGCTCCACAGATAAACGCCGATCCCACAGGTCACGGCGATCGCGACGCCGTTCATCAGGCCCACCGCAACCTCCTTGGTGACGACTGCGGACCAATTGCGGACCGAGATCTCGCGAAGCGCCAAACCGCGCATGGTCACGGCCAAGGCCTGTGCGCCCGCATTGCCGGATTCGCCGGCAACGACGGGCAGGAGGACCGCAAGGGCGGTAAATTTGGCGATGGTGCTTTCGAACATGCCGACCACCGCGGCCGCCAGGAATGCCGTGAGCAAGTTGATTTGCAGCCAAGGCATGCGCTTCCGGACCGTGAAGAGCGGGCTCGACAGAGCGCGCTCTTCTTTACTGGCGCCGACCATGGTCGCAAGGTCGGACAGGGCCTCCGCTTGCACCGCATCGACCAAAGCCTTTTGGCGGATGACACCGAGCAAGGTGCCGTCGACATTGACTACGGGCAGGGACGGCAATCGATATTTTTCCAGCGTGTCGACCACTTCCGATTGGGGCGCCATTGGATCGACAAAAGTCGGCACGGGTTTGGAAATGCTGTCGAGTGTGACGTTAGGGTCGGCGATGGCGATGTCCTGAATCGCGACAAAAGCTTTGAGCCGGTTGTCCTTGTCCAAGAGAAGCAGATTGGGCGTCGCTTTGACCCGGTTCTTGCGCAGGAAATCGAGCGCCTCCTCGGCCGTCATCGACCCGTGCAGCGCGTTGAACCGCGTGTCCATCAGCCGGCCGGCGGTATTGGGCGGATAGGCCATCAGATCGCGCAATTCCTTGGCGATCGGAGGCGGGAGGTGACCAAGCAGTTCCTCCTGCCTGTCCTCTTCGATGAGCCCGAGAACCTGCAAGGCCTCGTTTGGCGGCAGCTCGCTCAGAAGCTCTTCGGCGTGCGCGCTTGGCAGCCTGTCGAGCAAATCCGCCGCCACGTTCGGCGGAAGCAGGCGCCAGGCCGGCAGAATCGCGCGCACCGATAGCCGTGCGAGCACCTTGGTTGCTTCTTCGGCCGGAATTTTCTCAAGCAAACTGGCCGCTTCGGAGGGGTGATCGATGACAAAGCGCCGGTTCAGCGCATCAGCGGTGACGTCAACGTTTCCGGCCATGCCCCGTTCCCCTGCCCGCCCGCCGATTGTTGGCATCGGGCAACTGAGCGACGAAACCGACCAGGTTCCGGCAACTGTGGAGATACACCGTAAGAGCGTTGGCGACCAAAGCGCTCGGGTCAAGCTGCGCGCGCGCCGTTCCGAGCCGGCTCATACTGCGCCGCAAGACGCCGCGCGACAGTCCACCAAGCAGTCTCCGCCTCATGCCAACCACAGGCCGCACGGGGTAGTCGTCCCAGTCTGAGTCTTGCGCCACGGACTCAAGCGTTGCGCGGTTGGAAATCGGAACAACCTTCCGTTCGGCGACCGAGGCAAGCTCCGTCTTTCCGGTCGCTTTGACCAGTGCCGCGATCCGGACCGTGCCGTGAAAAAGCCCCTCCCCGCCGCGCAGGAAGACATGGCTTATGTCGGTGCGGTGCCACTCTCTGACATGGCGAAGCGCCTGATCGACAGTTGCGTCATGCGCGAAGATCGGCACCGATGGATCCATCAAGGCGCCTACGGTGCCTTCCGGATAGCGCAGCGATGCCTTGATCCTGCCGGCGAGGCTCCGCGACAACTCCGACATCACGGCATCGCGCTTTTTGCGCTCGGTAACCTGCAACAATCCGACGGCATCGTAATAGTTCATGTTTTCGATCAGCCCCGCGGCCTGGTCCGGGGAGAGCAATTCGATACATGCCGCTGCCCTCCAGCGGAGCATATGACCGACCGCTGGCCCGGCGATCCGCTGCGGTATGGCGGGAACGAAGGCGGCAACGTCGGCGCTCTCCAGCTCTTCCAGAACGCGTGCCGCATGCTGCGGCCAGCGTTGGACAAACGACAAGGTCAGTTCGGATGGGTTCGTCATTGGTCACGATCCGGCGTCAGCAGGCTAACGGACTCCTCGTTGAGGAGCCTGCCAGGCACCATCATGCGCCCCTCATCGGTTGCCAGAACGACACCGGTTGACGTGACCTCCAACACCTCTCCTTCCAGCGTTCCGATCTTGATATTCCGTCCCGGCTGCAGGTGGCCTTGCATCTGGTAGACACCGATCAAGTTGGCGACGAAAGACCGCGATCCCAACGCGAAGGCCAGCGCAAAGCTGGCAGCAACGGCGCCGACCAGAATACCCACCAGCGTGATGATGAATCCGACGTCGATCCCCGCTTGGTCGAGGCCGACCACGATCGCAATGAGGAATGTCGCCGATTGCGCGATGAGCCCAAGCAGCCGGCTTTGCTCCGTTCCCGCCATGGAGAAGGTGACGGTGACGAGATCGCGCACGAACTTCCCGGCCAGATATCCAACGAATACGATCAGCGTACCTGCCAGGAGATTTGGCAGATACGACAGCATCCGGTCGAGCCACTGAGCGAAGAACTCGAATTCCGCAATCTTGGCCGCCGCCGTGAGGGCAAAAACGACAAGCAACCAAAACACCACGCTGCCGATGACGTTTATCGCGCCGTCCGACAACCTGACGCGAACCCATCGATTGTCGGCAAAAACGCGGGCCAGCATCCGGTTGAGCGTCCTTGCCAACCTGACGACGGCGGCCTGGCCGAGGCGGGCGATCGCCCAACCCAACGCAAAGACCAGCAGCGCTCCGATCAGATTGGGCAGATAAAGAAGAAGATCGTGAACCAGCTCGCCGGTGACCGTCTTCCATTGCTCAATCCAGGTTGAGACCTGTTCTATTGGCGTTTCTTGCAAAGTGCGGTCCCTCCGCATGATCGTGACGCCAACCACGATATCAGATTATCCGACGACCGATAAGATTCCGGCCGGTTCCGTTGAAGGCGGTGGTCGAAGGAAGGCCCCTGCCCGTCTCATCCAACTTCGTCCTGCTCGTGGGCAAGTTGAGCACACCCTTCACACCGAAACGGGCTTTCGGAACACCGGCCGCTCTAGCGCTGGGTTTTCCGTATACAGAGGTTGAGACCGCGACAGCATGGGTTAGACTGCACCTGCTGTGTCGACCAACCTAGCGGAGGAACCGTCATGTTACGATTGATTGCGCCGATCTGTACCGTCGCGCTAACGACCTTGGCTCATAGTGCATCGGCTCAAACGGTGTCGCAGGCGGCGAACTACGAGGAATTCACAAAACAATTTTGTGCCGCAGATCGGGGCGGCCAGCATGTCTTCGTTCTGCCCCTGGCCGTGTTTGACGAGCAGAACAGCGTTACCTGCAAAAACGGCGACTCCAAATTGAGGGCGGCCGAGCCCAAGGACGATCCGGGACATCTCGTCCTTAACATCGATCCGCCGCATGGATCGAAACAGAGTTTCGACTGCGACGGCAAAGCCGACATCGACATGACGATCGTGGCGATCAATTGCCTGCCGGTTTCGCAGGAAACCAAAGAGCACCACAAAGATTGAGACAGAACGGACGGCGTTTTCGGATTGACGTGTGGCCTTTCCTCGCACTTAAAGGAGCACGCAAAACACCAGGAGCTGACATAAGGGCTGGTCGCCGTAAATGCGCGATGTTTTACCATTTATCCTGTGCGGCGGAGCGGGCACGAGGCTCTGGCCGCTTTCGCGCGAGGCCTACCCTAAACAGTTTCACAAGATCGCCGGCGATGAGAGCTTGTTTCAACAAACCTGCCGCAGGCTCCAGGGCGCCCCATGCGGTCAACTCTCCGTCCTGACCAATCAAAAGTACCGTTTTCTTGTCGCCGAGCAACTGGAAGAGATTGCTTTGGTTTCGCGCGAGCTTGCGCTGGAACCGGTCGGAAGGAACACGGGGCCGGCAGCTTGCATCGCCGCATTGATCGCCGCCCAGGACGATCCCAATACTCTTGCGCTTGTCACACCAGCCGACCACTTCATACCCGACGCCGAGGCCTTTAGGCGCGCTATCGAGATCGGCACGCGGGCGGCTGAAGAAGGTGCCCTCGTTGTCTTCGGCGTCGAGCCTGACTGTCCCCATACGGGGTACGGCTACATCGAGACAGATAAAAGCAACGCCCCCGATCTCAAGGTGAAGCGCTTTGTGGAAAAGCCCTCCCGCGAAGAGGCAGAGGCATTCATCGATGATGGCGCTTTTCGTTGGAACTCAGGTGTCTTCCTCTTTAAGGCCGGCGCGCTGCTGTCGTTGTTCGAGGCGCACGCACCTGACATTCTTGAGGCGTGTCGTCGTGCGTTCGAACAGAGAAAGACAGATCTTGGCTTTCTAAGACTTGGTCCGGGTTACGCACAGGCACCTGCCATCTCATTCGACTACGCTATCGCCGAGAAAACGGACAATATGCGTTGCGTTGCGCTCGATACAACGTGGAGCGACGTTGGCTCATGGTCCACGCTTTGGCAACTATTAGAGAAGGACGATGGTAAGAACGTTGTGCTTGGCGAGGGCGAAGTGCTTATGGAGAAAACGCGCAACAGTCTCGCCTACAGCGATCATGCATTCGTCGCGTTGCTTGGCCTTGATAACGTCGTCCTTGTGGCGACGGAGGATGCGGTGCTCGTCGCCTCGAAAGAATATGCAGAATCGGTCAAGGATATCGTGGAGCATCTCAAGGGCAATGGCCGAGCCCATGCCTTCGAGCACACCAGGGTCTATAGGCCTTGGGGCTGGTATCAGCGCCTAAACCGCGGCGATGGCTACCACGTCAAATGCATCATGGTGAAGCCCGGCGGCCGGCTATCGCTGCAGAGCCATTTCCACCGTTCAGAGCACTGGGTTGTTGTCAAAGGCACACTTGAGGTGACCAAAGAGGAAGAAGTGCAGCTCTTAACCGAGAACCAATCCACATATATCCCGATCGGCACGAAACACCGTCTCGTCAATCCTGGCCGGACTCCGGCCTTACTAATCGAGGTGCAATCCGGGTCTTACCTCGATGAGGATGACATCGTTCGGTTCGACGATATCTACGGTCGCGCCTCCACGGATTGACGGCGAGGCTAACTGGCAATCAATTGTTTGCCGGTCTCGCAAGAAACCAAAGAGCACCGCAAAGAGTGAGGCAGCCCGGTTTCGCGTTGGCGGGACGCTTCCAGCGGCAGGCCTAAGACCAACTGCGGCCTGGCGAGGACGACGCCCAGCGTGATTATTTGTGCAGCAACAGCGGGTTAAGCCCATTTTTTGTGCGCTGCACATAGGCAGTTGCCGATACCTTGGGCGCAACTGTCCGCCGCGACGGACCGCTGCCTTCGCCTAAGGTGCTGAATTTCAAGGATAGCCCCCGCTATGCAGGAACCGGCATGGTTCCTGCAACCATGCTCTGGCGTGCCCGCTGACGGGCCGCCCCTGGCAAATGCCAGCCAGTGCCTCGCATACCGTTTCGATCGGACGCGAGACCCTGACTGGCGGCTTTTTATGCGCCTTTGGAGAGAGCATGGACCAATCCAAACCCCGACAGCAGGCCGAGGGCGACGCGACGCGCGTCCTTTGGCTGTCGACCGTCGCCTTCACTCTTTGCTTCGCCGTCTGGACGATCTTTTCCATCATCGGAATCCAGATCAAACAAGAGCTCGGCCTCAGCGAAACCGAGTTCGGACTGCTCGTGGGCACGCCGATCCTGACCGGATCGCTCGTCCGCATCGTGCTCGGCGTGTGGACCGACCGCTATGGCGGGCGGCTTGTCTACACGGCGACAATGCTCGCCGCTTCTGTCGCTACCTTTCTCTTGGCCTACGCCAAGACCTATCCGGAAGTCCTGATCGCGGCGCTCGGCGTCGGCGTTGCCGGCGGCTCGTTCGCGGTCGGCATCACCTATGTCTCGCGCTTCTACCCGCAAGCGAAGCAGGGCACGGCACTCGGTATTTTCGGAGCGGGCAATGTCGGCGCCGCGGTCACGAAATTCGTCGCGCCTTTCGTTCTTCTTGCTTGGGGCTGGCCGGCGGTGGCGCAAATCTGGGCTTTGGCGCTTGCCGTCATGGCGATCGCCTTCTGGTTTTCGGTGCCTGACGACCCGGCGGACATACGGCCCAAGGCACAAAAGAGTTTCTTCGCCGAATTCACCGCGCTCAAACACATTCAGGTGTGGCGCTTCTCCCTTTATTACTTCTTCGCCTTCGGCGCCTTCGTCGCGCTAGCGCTATGGCTCCCGCGTTATGTCATCGGCGTCTACGGCCTTGACATCGCCACGGCGGGAATCATCGCCGGGGCCTTCTCCGTCCCGGCAAGTATTTTCCGCGCCTATGGCGGCATACTGTCCGACCGCGTCGGCGCGCGCAGCGTGATGTATTGGACGCTCGGGGTCTCTGCCGCCGCCTGCCTCATCCTCTCGCTGCCGCCCACCAACCTCCTCGTGACCGGAATGTCCGGGCGCATGGCCGCGCATGTCGAGATCGGGCCGATCACCTTCGTTGTCGTGGTGTTCATTCTCGGATTTTTCATGAGCCTCGGAAAGGCCGCGGTCTACAAACACATCCCGACCTACTATCCCAACGATGTCGGCGCGGTCGGCGGCCTTGTCGGCATGATCGGCGGTCTCGGCGGCTTCATCCTGCCGATCGCCTTCGGCGTTCTCAACGATCTCACCGGTATCTGGCAAAGCTGCTTCATGCTGCTGTTCCTGCTGGTAATGGCGTGCCTCGGCTGGATGCACGTCGCCATTCGGCGCATGGAACGCGGCCCGGCCGAGGTCCCCGCCGAAACCTTCGCCACGCAATGAACAGAACAGGATCGGGTCCCATGACCGAGAAACTTGTCATCGTCGGCAACGGCATGGCGCCGGGGAGGATGCTCGAGCATCTCTTCGAAGCGGCGCAATCGCGTTACGAGGTGACGATCTTCAATGCCGAGCCGCGCGTCAATTACGACCGCATCATGCTGTCGCCGGTGCTGTCAGGCGAGAAGGATTACGAGGAAATCATCATCCACGGCGATGGCTGGTACATCGACAACGGCATCACCCTTTACAAGGGTCACAAGGTCGTGGCCATCGACCGGGCGGCGAAGACCGTAACCTCGAACCACGGCGTGATCGCACAATACGACAAGCTTGTCATCGCGACGGGCTCGGTGCCGTTCATTCTTCCCGTGCCGGGCAGCGATCTTGCCGGCGTCTTGACCTATCGCGACCTCGACGACGTGAATGCCATGTTGCTCGCCGCCCAGTCGACGGCAAAGGCGGTGGTGATCGGCGGCGGGCTGCTCGGGTTGGAGGCCGCGGCCGGGCTCAAAGCGCGCGACATGGATGTCACTCTGCTTCATCTCATGCCGACCCTGATGGAGCGCCAGCTCGATCCCGCCGCCGGCTATTTGCTGCAAAAGGCGGTGGAGGCGCGCGGCATCAAAGTCATTACCAAGGCCGAAACCAAGGCCGTTCTCGGCGAGCGGAAGGTAAAGGCCGTCGAGCTCGCGGACGGCACGGTCATTCCCGCAACCCTTGTGGTTATGGCCGCAGGGATCAGGCCAAACGCGTGGCTTGCCAAGGAGGCGGGCCTCGAGGTGAACCGCGGCATTGTCGTCGATGCCCATATGCACACCTCGGACCCTGACATCCTGGCGATCGGCGAGTGCGCCGAGGTCGGCGGCCGGGTGTACGGGCTGGTCGCCCCGCTTTACGACATGGCGCGCGTGGCCGCCGCGCGGCTTGCCGGCGATGAGGCTGCGGCTTTCGTTCACAGCGATACCCCGACCAAACTCAAGGTCACCGGCATCGACGTATTCTCGCTTGGAGATTTCGCCGATGGCGACGGCCGCGAGGAGATCGTGCTGCGCGATGCTTCGGCCGGCGTTTACCGGCGTCTCGTGCTTAAGGAGGACCGCATCGTCGGCACGGTGATGTTCGGCGAGATTTCCGACGCGGCCTGGTTTGCCGACCTCAAGAAGCGCGAGGTCGACATTTCCGATATGCGCGACACGTTGATCTTCGGCCAAGCCTATCAGGGAGGGCCTCCGCTGGACCCTATGGCGGCCGTTGCAGCCTTACCGGATGACGCGGAGATCTGCGGCTGCAACGGCATATGCAAAGGAAAGATCACCGCGGCCATTACCGCGAATAAATTGGCCTCGCTCGATGAGGTCCGCGCCCAGACCAAGGCGTCCGCCTCGTGCGGCTCATGCACCGGGCTGGTCGAGCAGCTCCTGAAACTCTCGCTCGGGGACGCCTATAATCCTTCTGCCGTCCAGCCGATGTGCCCCTGTACGCCGCTTGGCCATGACGATGTGCGCCGGCTGATAACGGTCCTCGGTCTCAAGACCGTCGAGGCCGTGATGCAGGAGCTCGAATGGACGAGCTCTTGCGGCTGCGCCAAATGCCGCCCCGCCCTCAACTACTATCTCGTCTGCGAATGGCCCGGCGTTTACGCCGACGACTACCAGTCGCGCTTCATCAATGAGCGCGCGCACGCCAACATCCAAAAGGACGGCACCTATTCGGTGGTCCCGCGCATGTGGGGCGGCGTGACCAGCGCCAAGGAACTACGCGCCATCGCCGACGTGGTCGACAAATTCGCGATTCCCACGGTGAAAGTCACCGGCGGCCAGCGCATCGACATGCTTGGCATCAAGAAAGAAGACCTGCCGGCCGTGTGGGCCGATCTCGGCCAAGCGGGCTTTGTCTCAGGCTACGCCTACGCCAAGGGCTTGCGCACGGTGAAGACGTGCGTCGGGTCCGATTGGTGCCGCTTCGGCACGCAAGATTCCACGGGGCTTGGCATCCGCATCGAGAAATTCATGTGGGGCTCGTGGACGCCGGCCAAGGTCAAGATGGCGGTGTCAGGCTGTCCGCGGAATTGCGCCGAGGCGACGTGCAAAGATGTCGGCGTCGTCTGCGTCGAATCGGGTTTCGAGATTCATTTCGCCGGCGCCGCAGGACTCGACATCAAGGGCACTGAGGTGCTCGGCCTGGTCAAGACCGAGGACGAGGCGCTCGAAGTGATCGTCGCCTTGGTGCAGATGTATCGCGAGCAGGGGCGCTATCTTGAGCGCATCTACAAATGGGCGAGGCGCGTAGGGGTCGACGAGATCAGAAACCAGATCTTCGCGGACAAGGACAGGCGCCAGGAATTTTACGACCGGTTCGTCTTTTCGCAGAAATTTGCTCAAGTCGATCCATGGTCCGAGCGCGCCTCAGGCAAGGACAAGCACGAGTTTTCGCCCATGGCCGCGGTCGGTCTGCTTCAGGCCGCGGAGTGAGCGTCATGGATTGGATCAAGATCGGCGCTCTCGCCGACATTCCCCGCCGCGGCGCACGTTGCGTGAAGACACCGAAAGGGCGGATCGCCGTGTTCCGCACCGCCGAGGACGAGATCTTTGCCGTCGAGGACCGCTGCCCGCACAAAGGCGGACCGTTAAGCCAGGGGATCGTGCATGGCGCGTCGGTCACCTGCCCTCTGCATAATTGGGTGATTTCCTTGGAGACGGGACAGGCGCTCGGCGCCGATGAGGGCGCGGCGCGCACCGTTCCCGTCAGGATCGAAGACGGTCAGCTCTTCATCACGCTCGAGGCTCTTTCGAACCTGGCGGCATGATGGAGAATTTCCTCGACGCGCCGCCGGTCAAGACAACTTGCCCCTATTGCGGCGTCGGTTGCGGCGTGCTGGCGAAAGTCGCGCCCGACGGCAAGGCGATCGTGCGCGGCGATCCGGAGCATCCGGCCAACCTTGGACGCCTCTGCTCCAAGGGCGCGGCGCTGGCCGAAACGCTAGGGCGCGACGGCCGGCTGCTTCATCCCGAGATTGACGGACTGGAGGCGGGTTGGGATGAGGCGCTCGATCTGGTGGCGGCGAAGTTCTCGCAAGCCATTGCCGAGCACGGTCCGGACTCTGTGGCGTTTTACGTCTCCGGCCAATTGCTCACCGAGGACTATTACGTCGCCAACAAGCTGATGAAGGGCTTTATCGGCTCGGCCAATATCGACACCAATTCGCGGCTGTGCATGGCCTCCTCGGTGGCAGGGCACCGCCGCGCCTTCGGCTCAGACACCGTGCCCGGCACCTATCGCGACATCGAGCTTGCCGATCTCGTGGTGCTGGTCGGCTCGAACCTCGCCTGGTGTCATCCTGTGCTCTATCAGCGCCTCGCCGCGGCGAAGGAGGCGAGGCCCGGCATGCGCGTGGTCCTGATCGATCCGCGCCGTACCATGACCGCGGAGATCGCCGATTTCACCTTGCCGGTCGCAAGCGACAGCGACGTGGCGCTGTTTTCAGGCCTGCTCGCTCATCTCGCCGCCACGGACCGCATCGACCACGACTATGTGGCCAAGCATACGCGCGGACTCGACGAGACCTTGGCGGCGGCAGGGCCGCTCGATCTTCCGGCCATCGCCGCCCGGACCGGTCTTGCGGCCGAGGACCTCGCCGCGTTCTACACGCTGTTCGCCGAGACCGAGAAAGCGGTCACCATATTCAGTCAAGGCGTCAACCAATCGGCGTGCGGCACCGACAAGGTCAACGCCATCATCAATTGCCATCTCGCCACGGGCCGCATCGGCAGACCGGGCATGGGTCCATTCTCCGTGACCGGCCAGCCGAACGCCATGGGCGGCCGCGAGGTCGGCGGGCTGGCCAACATGCTCGCCGCGCATATGGAGATCGAAAACCCCGCTCACCGCGCCCGGGTTCGACGCTTCTGGCGGTCGCCCAAGATCGCCGGGAAGCCCGGGCTCAAGGCGATCGACATGTTCCGCGCCGTGGCGGACGGGCGCATCAAGGCGCTGTGGATCATGGCCACCAATCCGGCCGACTCGATGCCCGATGCGGGCGTGGTCGAGCGGGCCTTGCGCGACTGTCCCTTTCTCGTCGTTTCCGACGTCATAGGCGACACGGACACGGCGCGGCACGCGAAGGTGAAACTGCCCGCCGCGGCCTGGGGGGAAAAGGACGGCACCGTCACCAATTCGGAGCGGTGCGTCTCGCGGCAACGGCCATTCGTCGGTGCGCCGGGCCACGCCCAACCGGATTGGTGGATCCTGTGCCAGGTGGCCAAACGCATGGGCTTTGCCGATGCGTTTTCTTACGCTTCACCGGCTGAAATCTTCGCCGAGCATGCGGCTCTGTCGGCGTTCGAGAACGACGGCGAGCGCGATTTCGACATCGGCGCGTTTGCCGGCATCGACGGAGGAGGCTTCGACCGGATCGAGCCCTTCCAATGGCCGCGGGCCAAACCCGGCGCACCCGCCGAAACGCGATTCTTTGCCGGTGGCGGCTTCTTCCATCAGGATCGCAAGGCCCGCATCGTACCGGTTCGCCCAGTGCCGGCCGGGGAGAAGGACACCGCCTTCCCCTTCATTCTGAACACCGGGCGCGTGCGCGACCATTGGCACACCATGACGCGCACGGGTAAGAGCGTGCGCCTGTCGCAGCATCTCGCCGAGCCGTTTGCCGAGATCCACCCGGGCGATGCGCGAGCGTCCGGCATTGCCGATGCTGACATCGTGCGCGTCTCGACCACGCGCGGCT
>Ga0315534_1000464_pt1 | contig 27852 bp, 23 predicted proteins | sample SalMarSW160240MG_FD_203094 | JGI IMG/M metagenome (GOLD analysis project Ga0315534, IMG submission 203094) | Salt marsh sediment microbial communities from the Plum Island Ecosystem LTER, Massachusetts, United States - Salt Marsh Sediment SW1602-40 ...
TCGTTCGGGCACCCGGTGGGCGCGAGCGGCCTGCGGATGTTCTTCGAGAACTGGCTCCAGCTGACGGGACGGGCGCCCGAGGAGCGCCGCATCACCACCGCGGACCGTGGTCGCGGCCTCGTGCACAACCTCGGGGGCTACCCGGGCGAGATGGTCAGCTTCGTCGGGATCGTGGGCAACGACAAGGGCTGACTCCGGAGGGACGAGTCCAGAGCCTTCAGCTCGCCGTAGCTAGCGCGGGCGCGGAACCGTCGCGAGCGATCGGCGGATGGCCGACACGAGCCAGGGCGCGACGTAGGCGCTCGCCGTCGCGGGCTCGAAGTGCACACCGTCGGGCCGCAGCGCCGGGTCGAACTCACCACCCGGCCACGTCTCGACGAACTGCGCGAGGTCTACGACCCGAAGCGCCGACCGAGCGCGCGCGACGTCGCGCAGCACCTCGTTGAAGCGGTCCGTGCGGGCAGGATCGCGTGACACGTCGGCGTCGGGTGGCTCGATCGCCGGGCTGGTCACCCACACCGGCGTCACGCCGTGCGCGAGCACGAGGTCGACCGCGTCGAGCATCTGCTGCTCGAGGTACGCGTCGAAGACCGGATCGCCCGGCGCCCGCCACTCGGTGTCGCCCGGCAGCAGGTGGTCGTCGACCTCGATCGGCCCCACCTGGATCAGGGCGACGTCGGCGTTGCGCGCGTCGAGAGCGCGGTTCCATTGGGTCGCGCGGTCGCCGCACCCGTTCAGTCGGCGGACGACGCCGGCGTGACGAAACGACCCGTCGCGAGTGAGACCGCAGCCGTAGTACACCGCGCTGTCGACGATCTCGATCTGGCCGGGGTTGGTGCCCGCCCAGCGCTCGAGACCGTTGGCGGTCATGAGGCCCGACGAGTCGCCGAGGACGGAGACCCGCAGCGGCGTCGGCAGCTCCGAGGTGGCCGCGCTGGGCGACACACCCACGGCGAAGCCGCCGGCCACGGCGACTCCGGCGACGAGCGCGCCGACCAGGCGACGCATCACGTCGCGGCGCATCAGGTGAGAGTGCGGAGACGTGGCGACGCGTCCGCCGTCTCCCACACCGCGAACAGCCGACCGTCGATCTCGGTGGTCCGCGCGGCGGGGCCGTACGCGCGCTCGAGGTCGCCGAGCGTGCACGGCAGTCCTTCGAGCGCGACCGCGATCGTCGCCGGTCGACCCTCGAGCACCGACGTGTCGTTGTGCCAGGGCATCTGCCGTAGACGGCCACCCTTGTCGCACTCGACGTGGATCCACTCTGGGTCTCCCGGCTCGAGCTGTTGGGTGCGGACGGCGAGCCAGTAGTAGGCGTACACCCTGTCCCAGAGGTTGGCGCGTGCCCCGCGCGCAAGCGCGGTTGCGTCCGCGTCGGGCCGCGCGTCTCGATCTTCGACCGCCGACACGACGTTCGACGCGAACACGCCGACAACCAGCACTGCGATCATCACGACCGCAGCGTGGCCGGCGACGCCCGAGAGCCGATCGACTGAGACGACCGCGAGCCCGGCCACCCCGATCAGCCCGGCGGCGAGGTAGCGATCGAGCACGATGTCGGGGTCCGCGTACACGTTGACGAGCGTCACCGCGATCGGGCTCGACACGATGCACACCACCAGGGTGCGTGCGAGGAGCGACGCCGTCGACCAGTGGCGCACCGTCAGGACGGCCCCGACGACGCCGAGCACCACGAGGCCGAGTCGCAACCACGCGAGCGCGGTCGACCCGACCGGTCCGCTCGTCAGTTCGGAGCCGCTCACCCCGAGCAAGGCCGCGTACCGCTCGAGCACGAGCCGCGCGCGGTCGGGCAGGTCGGACAACGACGTGACGTGTCGCGCGCCACCTGCGACGCCGCGGAGGAAGACGTCGAACAGCTCGAGGAACCAGCGCGCGACCTGTGCCGCGAACGCGGACACGGCCAACACCGCCAGCACGACGGCACCTGCCCGACGACGCGGCGGCGTGAGGAGGTCGAACGCGGCGACGATCGCGGCGGGGACGCCGACGGCGTAGAGGACGAACGGATCCGACAACCAGAGGAACGCGCCGAGCGCGGTGACGCCGACCAGGGCTCCGATGCGCGGGTTCGGCCGCGCCGCGAGGACACCGAGCCACGCGAGCGCGAGGACGATGAGGCCGAGCTCGAGTGTCCGAGTGTTCGGGCTGAAGAACACCTGATCCCACGCGAGGGTCGTCCACAACGAGAGCACGGCGAACGCGGTGACGAGCCGCCAGCGGAGCGGCCGAGAGAGCTCGCCGCTGACGACGAGCCCGGCCGCGAACGCGGTCCCCGCGGCGAGGTTCGTGATCACCGCGGCAACGTTCACGCCGCGGCGCCCGACGACACCGATGGCGTCGAGCACGACGTAGAGCGGGTACCTGGTGACGAAGAGGTCCTCGGAGATCCATGCCTTCTCGTGACCGTGCGTGCCCCAGATGTCGAGCAGGCGTTGCCACGCGACGTCGTCGCTGTTGACCTGGCGCAGCAGCGAGCTGGCGACGACCGCGAGGGTGGTCGTCGCGGCCATGACGAGGAGACCGACCAGCAGGACTGTGCGGTCGTGCGATCCCAGGCGTTCGACCGTCGGGCGGGCCTCGGTCCCGGTCGGTGGGATCCGCTCGTCGGCGGGAGCGGTCGCGGTGCCGATCAGCCGAGCCTATGTGTCGCCGTGGCCGTGCGACCGGCGCCCGCTCGGGCCTGCTCGTCGTGCTCGGCGAGCGCCAGCGCCGTGGGCATGATGCGAGCAGCGACGAGATCGGCGCCGGCGTCGCTCAGATGGACGGTGTCGGGCGCCCGCACGGCTATGCCGTCGACGGCCGCGGTCCAGCGACCATCGGGATCGAGGAGCAGGTTGAGGTCGAAGAGGGTGGCCCGCGCCGGGTCCTCGCTTGCGACATCGAACGCGACGCCGTTCTGCCGTTCGACCCATGCGTTGTTGAACGACGACCGCCCGGGATCGACCGGCAACCGCCACGGCTGGCGGAAGTACGGCTCGTTGAGCACGATCACGCGCGCGCCACCCGACGACAGCACGTCGAGCGCTTCCCGGAGGTCGCGGCGCGCCAGCTCGGCGCCCTCGGCGCTGTCGAACGCGATCTCCCGGCCCTCGATCCGACGGTCGACCGCGTCGTGCGCGCTGAGGAGCAGCAGCACGATGTCCGGGTCGAACGTCGCGATGTGCTCCCTCCAGCGCACCCGCCACTCGGGGAAGCAGCGCAGGTCCGGCGTCTCCCAGTCGCCGACCCACCGCTCCCCGCGGTCGCTCGTGAGCCCGCACCCGGGCACGCTCGCGTCGAAGAAGACGAAGTCGTCGGTGGGTGCGCGGCGGCGGATGCCCGGCGCGAGGGAGCCCGCCACCGAGTCTCCGACGAGCATCACCCGGGTCGGGAGCGGCGCGGCGGCAAGTCGGGCCTGCTGGACGGTCGGAGCCTTGACGTCGGCGGCCGACACCTCGACCTTGGCCGCTGGTGCACCGGCGGTCGCCAAGAGCACGCCCGCGAGCACGGCCACCGCGGCGCTCGGTGCGAGGATGCGGAGCCGGTTGCCGGGCAGACGGCCCTCGCGAATGGGCATCTCGAGCAGGTAGAAGGAGAGCGCGGCGATCACCAGCGTCACCGTCACGCGCACCGCGAACAACGCCTCGCCGTCGAGGCCGACACGCTCTTCGTCGAGCGCCACGTACACGGGCCAGTGGTAGAGGTACACGCCGTACGAGACGCGACCCACCCAGCGGATCCAGCCGATCGACAGGAGGACCGCGAGCGGCCCGCGCCGTGGTTGCACCACGGCCGCGATGACGACGGCGACGAGCAGGGCCTGGGCGAGGAACCCTCCCGTGTAGAGCAGGCTCTCGCGATCGCCGACGAGCACCCACATCGCGGCGAGACCGAGCGCCGCCGCCACCGATGCGACCTGGAGCGCGGCGCGACCGACACGCCCTTCGATCACCGGCCGGTACAGCATCAGCATCGCGAGCAGGGCCCCGACGAGCAGCGACTGCGCCCGCGTGTCGGTGCCGTAGTACACGCGTGACGGGTCGCGACCGGGCTCGTACAGCATCGCCATCAGCGCGACCGATCCCACGAGCATCGCGCTCGACATGACGGCGAGCGCGCGCGTCGAGCCGTCGCGGACGCGCAACACCGCGAACACGATCAACGGCCAGATCAGGTAGAACTGCTCCTCGATCGCCAGTGACCACACGTGGCGCAGCGGCGACGGTGCCTGGAACTGCGCGAAGTACGAACCGTCGGTGACGATGAACCGCCAGTTCGCCACGTAGCCGAGGGATGCCAGCGCGTCGCCTCGGATCGTGCGGAGCTCGTCGGGTGCCGCGAAGACGAGCGCGTAGATCACGACCAGCGCGAGCAGCAGCAGGAGCGCGGGGAGCAGTCGCCGTGCCCGGCGCAGCCAGAACGAGCCCAGCGCGATCCCGCCCGTGTCCTCCCGTTCGCGCAGCAGGAGCGTCGTGATCAGGAACCCGCTGAGCACGAAGAAGAGGTCGACGCCGAGGAAGCCGCCCTGTGCCCAGTCGAGGCCGCCGTGGTAGCAGAGGACACCGATCACGGCGAAGGCCCGCAGGCCGTCGAGCGCCGGGAGATAACGGAGGCGGCCGGTCATCCGGGGGAACACGCTACGCGTCGCGGGCGAGCCAGCCGTGACGTGCGTCACAGCGCTGAGCGGCGGTGGGGCTTTCGTGCGGGTCGTGGCCCGTGGTCGACAATGGTTCCGTGCTCCGAGGCCTCGCCCGCGCGTGCCATCGCCACCGGCGCCTGGTGCTGGCGGGCTGGCTGGTGGCGGTCGTCGGGCTCTCGGTGATCGCGAGCAACGTCGGCGACGCCTTCCGCGAGGGCTTCCAGCAGCAGGAGCAGCTCGAGTCGACCCGCGCGTTCCAGCTGCTCGAGGACGTGTTCCCCGAGCGCGCCGGTGATCCCGGCCAGCTGGTCGTCGCCGCGCCGCAGGGCGTCGACGACGTGGCCGTCCGCGAGCGCGTCGAGGCGCTGCTGCGAGAGATCGAGACGGTCGACCACGTCACCGGGACGACGAGTCCCTATCAACCGGAGGGCGCGCGACAGATCGCGCCGGACGGGAAGGTCGCGTACGCCGAGATCCAGCTGGACAAGCGAGCAGGTGAGATCCCCCAGGCGACCGCGGACGAGATCACCGACATCGTCGATCCCGGGCGCCGCGCCGACGGGGTGCAGCTCGAGCTCGGTGGCCGGATGTTCCTCATCGGGGAGTTCGGTGGCACCTCCGAGCTGATCGGCCTCGCGGCCGCGGTCCTCATCCTGCTGATCGCGTTCGGGTCGGTGCTCGCGATGGGTCTGCCGATCATCACCGCGATCTTCGGCATCGGCACCGGGTTCGCGATCGTTGCCCTCGCGTCGCATGTGGTGACGATCCCCGACTTCACGACGCAGCTCGCGGCGATGCTCGGGCTCGGCGTCGGCATCGACTACGCGCTCTTCATCGTCACTCGATACCGGCAAGGTCTGCACGACGGCCTCGACCCCGAGCGCGCGACCGTGCTCGCGATCGATACAGCGGGACGCGCGGTGCTCTTCGCCGGCGCGACCGTGGTGATCTCGCTGTGTGGGCTGTTCTTGATCGGTGTCAGCTTCATCACCGGCATGGGGCTCGGCGCGGCGGTGACCGTGCTCGTGATCATGGTCGCGTCGGTGACGCTGGTTCCCGCCATGTTGGGCTTCGTCGGACGCAACATCGACCGGCTGCGCCTCCCCGGTCTGCATCGGCGCGAGAACGCGACCCGCACGAGCGTCTGGTTCAAGTGGAGCCGCGTCGTCCAGGCGCGTCCGCTGGTCGCCGGGATCGTCGGCCTGGCCCTGTTGCTCGTGCTCGCGTTGCCGTTCCTCGGCCTCCGCCTCGGGTTCTCGGACGCGGGCAACCAGCCGACCACCGACACGACTCGCCGCGCGTACGACCTGCTCTCCGACGGGTTCGGCTCGGGATTCAACGGGCCGTTGCTCCTCGCTGCGAGCACGCCCGATGGCGTCGAGTCGCTCGACTCGCTCGTCGCTGCGCTCCCCGACGTACCGGGCGTCGCGGGCGTCAGCCCCCCGCTCGCGAACCCCGCGGGTGACGCGGCAGTCATCCAGGTGCTCCCGGCGTCATCGCCGCAGAGCGAGCGCACCGAGGTGCTCATCGAGCGGCTGCGAGGCGACGTGATCCCCGACGCGACGCAGGGCACCGACGCGACCGTCCTGGTCGGTGGGTTCACCGCCTCGGCCGTCGACGTGTCGGACTATCTCGCCCAGCGCCTACCGGTCTTCGTCGGCGGCGTCCTGCTGTTCAGCTTCTTGCTCCTGCTCGTCGTGTTCCGGTCGGTGCTGGTGCCGATCAAGGCAGTCGTGATGAACCTGCTCTCGATCGCCGCCGCGTACGGCGTCGTCGTCGCCGTCTTCCAGTGGGGATGGTTCGCCGGGCTGCTCGGCGTCGAGAGCACCGGACCGATCGAGCCGTTCATCCCGATGATGCTGTTCGCGATCGTGTTCGGACTCTCGATGGACTACGAGGTCTTCCTCCTGTCGCGCATTCGTGAGGAGTACGACCGAACGGGCGACAACGCGCTCGCCGTCGCGGACGGGCTCGCGGCGACGGCTCGGGTGATCACCGCGGCGGCGGCGATCATGGTGACGGTGTTCGCGAGCTTCGTGCTCGGCGATTTCCGGGTCATCAAGGTCATGGGGATCGGCCTCGCGTCGGCGATCTTCATCGACGCCACGCTCGTGCGGATCGTGCTCGTGCCCGCGACCATGGAGCTGCTCGGCAAGGCGAACTGGTGGTTCCCGCGCTGGCTCGAGTGGCTGCCACGACTGCACGTCGAGGCCAAGCCCGACCTCGAGGCCGAGCTGCTCGAGCTCGTCGAGCACGAGCCGGAGCCGGAAGCGGTTGCTCCGTCTCGCTGAGTGCCGGGCAATCGTGCTCGAGCGGCGTGGGTGTCGAGGTCGGCCGGCGCGTCACGCGTCGTGTGGTTCGAGGGGCTGCCACCGAGGCTCGCGCTTCTCGGCGAACGCAAGCGGGCCCTCGGCTTGATCGGGGTGTCCCCACATCGACACGAGCTCGGCGGCGCCGACTCGGCACGCATCGGTGAGCCCGTGCTCGAGTGCGCCCCAGAGCGCGCGCTTGGTCGCGGCCATCGCGGTAGGGGAGTTGCGCGCGATCTTCTCGGCCAGCTCCTGCGCCGCGTCGCGCAGCAGCTCGGGAGGATCGACGATCTGCGAGATCATGCCGAGCTCGTGGGCACGTTCGGCCGACATCCGCTCGTACCGGCCGACGAGCGCCATGCGCATCACCGCTTCGACCGGCACCTTGCGGATCAATCCGACGGCCTCGATCGCGACGACCTGCCCGATCGACACGTGCGGGTCGAAGAACTGCGCGTCGGACGCCGCGATCACGATGTCGGCGTCGGCGATCCAATGGAAGCCGCCGCCGCAGCAGATGCCGTTGACCGCGGTGATGACCGGCTTCCACACGTGCTGGTGCCACGCGGTGAAGTGGAGATCCCAGTCCTCGACCGACTGGCGGTAGCGCTCCATCCCGACTCCGTCGGAGGCGATCTCCGACACGTCGACTCCCGTCTGGAACGCCCGACCCTCGCCCGTGTGGACGATCACGCGGACCGCGGGATCGCGGTCGAGCTCGAGCCAGGCGTCGGCGAACTCGTCACGCATCAGCGCGTTCATCGCGTTGAGCGCGTCCGGGCGGTTGTTGATGAGCCAGCCGACGGGCCCGTGGCGCTCGACGATGAGGTGCTCGTAGTCAGCCATCCCGCTCCTCCCCGCTCGCTGCCCACCGCGCGTCGCGGTTCTCGGCGAACGCGAGCGGTCCTTCCTCCTGGTCAGGGTGTCCCCACATCGACACGAGCTCGGCGGCGCCGACTCGGCACGCGTCGGTGAGCCCGTGCTCGAGCGCGCCCCAGAGCGCGCGCTTGGTCGCGGCCATCGCCGCAGGGGAGTTGCGCGCGATCTTCTCGGCGAGCTCCTGCGCCTCGTCGGCGAGCGCGGCCGGCGGGTCGACGACCTGTGAGACGACGCCGAGCTCGCAGGCGCGTGCCGCGGTCACTCGTTCTGCCCGCCCGACCAACGCCATCCGCACCACCGGCTCCATGGGTGACTTCCGGACGAGAGCGATGCCCTCGTAGGCCACCACCTGCCCGAGTGAGACGTGCGGGTCGAGGAACGTTGCGGTCGACGCCGCGATGACGATGTCGGCGTCGGCGACGAAGTGCAGCCCGCCGCCCGCACACGTCCCGTTGACCGCCGCGATCACCGGTTTGCGCACGTCGCACTGCCAGGCGGTGAACCGCAGCTCCGCGTCCCGTGTTCGGCGTGAGTGCTCGCGGAGCGCGGCCGGGTCGCGGGCGACTTGCGCGACGTCGACACCGGTCTGGAAGGCCTTCCCGCTTCCCGAGTTCACGATGACGCGGACGTCGGCGTCGGCATCCAGCTCCGCCCAGGCGCGCTCGAGCTCGTCGAACATGAGGGCGTCCATCGCGTTCGCGGCCTCGGGGCGGTCGAACACGAGCCAGCCCACGGGACCACGCCGCTCGACTCGAAGGCGCGAGTAGGTCATGGCGCCACCGGGGGCGTCGTCACGAGCGCGGCACCTCGATCCAGGGCCGGCCCTGCCAGGGGTCAGGCTCGCGCGGCAGCCCGAGCACCCGCTCGCCGAGGATGTTCTTGTTGACCTCGCTCGTTCCGCCTTCGATCGTGTTCGCGCGGCTACGGAGCATCCCGTGCACCTCGTGCGGCAACGACTCGCCGTACTCCGTCCCCGGCTCCGCCTCCGTCGCCAACGAGTCCGCCCCGAGCACGTCGGTCGCGAGAACCTGGAGCCGCTGGTTGAGGCTGCCCATGTGGACCTTGCCGACGCTGCTCGCGGCCCCGGGTGGTCGACCTGCCGAGAGCCCGGCGCGCACGCGCTGGTTCGTGATGTCGCGGATCCGCTCCTCGGCGTACAGCTGTGCGGCCCGTTGGCGCGTCAGCGGGTCGCCGGAGCGGTCACGAGTGACGATGAGATCGATCGCATGCTCGATGCCCGAGCCGCCGATGCGATCGACGCCGCCGGATCCCGAGCCTGCGACCATCTGCCGCTCGGACGCCAACGTCGCGCCCGCGACGCGCCACCCGTCCCCGACGTCGCCCACACGCTGGGCGTCGGGGACGCGCGCGTCGTCGAGGAACACCTCGTTGAAGTCGATCTCGCCCGTCAGGTGGCGGAGCGGTCGCACGTCGACGCCGGGCTGGCGCAGGTCGATCAGGAAGTAGGTGATGCCCTTCCGCTTCGGGAGGTCGGGGTCGGTGCGCGCCAGCAGCACGGCCCAGTCCGAGATGTGGGCCCAAGTCGTCCACACCTTCTGACCCGACACGATCCAGTCGTCACCGTCGCGCGTGGCGCGTGTGGCGAGCGACGCGAGGTCACTGCCCGCACCGGGCTCGCTGAAGAGCTGGCACCAGCGCTCCTCGTTGCGCACGATCGGTGGGAGGTAGCGCAGTCGCTGCTCCTCGGTGCCGTGCGCGAACAACGCTGGCGCGCACAGGTTCAGCCCGAGCGGGTTGAGGCGCCCGAGGCGATACGGTGCGAGCTCGGCTTCGATCGTCAGCGCGACGTCGTTCCCCACGTCGAGGCCCCCGTACACGACGGGCCATGTGGGTACGACCAGGCCCGATGCGCCGAAGACCGGGTACCAGGCTTCGTACTCCTCGCGGGTGCGTGCGTCACGGACCGCGGCCGGCCCGTCGGCAGCCGCGGCGAGCCACGCCTCGGGGACGTTGACGGCGATCCAGTCGCGGACGATCGCCGCGGCTTCGGCCGCGGTCGTCGAAGCGTCGACAGCGACCCGTTCGCGGGCCACGTCAGCGACCTTCGAAGTTCGTGGGTCGCTTCTCACGGAGCGCGGCGATGCCCTCGCGGAAGTCCTCGCTACGCGACGACAGCTCCATCGCGAGCGCCTCGTTGGCGAGGTGACGCTCGAGGTCGAGGCCTGCACCCTGGTGGACGAGCCACTTCGTGAGGCCGAGCGACACGGTCGGCCCCCCAGCGAGCTCGGCTGCGACGTCCCGAGCGACGTTGTCGACCTCTCCCGGTGGGGCCGAGCGAAAGATGACGCCCCAGGCCGCGGCCTCTTCTCCTGACAGCTCGCGGCCGAGGATCAGCAGCTCCTTCGCTCGGGCCACGCCGACGAGGCGCGGCAGCAACCACGTGCCACCGCTGTCGGGCGTGAACCCGCGCGCCGCGAACGGCTCCCAGAGCCGCGCATCGTGCGCGGCCACACAGAAGTCGGAGGCCAGGGCGAGGTGCAGCCCCAGCCCGGCGGCCCAGCCGCGCACCGCGCACACGATCGGCACCTGTGTCGAGAGCATGAGGGGCACGAGGCGATGCGACTGCGCGGGGAGCCGCCGCTGGATGCTCCCGACGCGCGGCCTGGTGTCGTCCGTCGCGTTGCGGCCGACGATGTCGAAGCCACTGCAGAAGTCGTCGCCGACGCTCGTGAGCAGGATCGCCCGCACGCTCTCGTCGCTGTTCGCCCGCTCGAACGCCGCGATCAACGTGGCGACGCCGACGTCGTCGATGGCGTTGCGCTTCTTCGGACGGTCGAGGACCAGGTGCAACACTCCCTCGCCGACCCGCGAGTGAACGGTGTCGTCGGACAGGTAGTCGCTCATGCGAGGCTCACGCTCGTCGGGCACGCTCGAGGACTCATGCCCGTTCGAATCGGGCCGCGACGGCCTCGAGCGCGTCCTGCAGGTCACGCGCTCCGCCGGGGGGATCGGGCAGTCGCACGGGGCCGTGTTCGCGGCTCGGCAGCAGGACCGTCGCGTGGCCGGGCGTCGTGGTCTCGCCGCGCTGGTTCTCGCCCCAGATGTCGAGCTCGACGGCCGGTCGATCACCGTCCGCGAGGTACTTCCGGGTCACGTGGCCGCGCATCCAGTGCGTGTCACCCACCCAGTTGAACTTCCGGAACTCGCAGTCGAGCCGCCAGAGCCACGCATCGTCGCCCATCCAGTCGCTGCACAGATGGATGAGCCAGGTCTCGCGCATGCGCCCGTAGTCGAACGTCGTGGGGTTGCCAGCTCTGCGCGCGTACGCAGGGTCCCAGTGCACGCGCTGCATCACGTCGGGGACTCCGAGCTCGTCGCGGTGGTAGAAGCGCGGGATCCGCTGCCGGTTCCGCCATCCGAGCCGCAGCGGCGAAACGCCGTACAGCCCCATTCCCATGCCGACATGCCAGCAGATCATGTCGGTGACGGTGAGCGGTCCCTTCACGAGCGGGCCCAGCGCGTCACCTTCGTCGACGTCCTCCCACCAGCGCGGCTGCGCGCCGCGCGGAGCCTCTCGGGCGTATTGCTCGTCGATCGCCTCGAGCTGCTCGTCGGTGTACGGCTCCTGTACGAGCGCGTCCTCCTTCTTGCGCTCGCGCGCCTTCGTCCGCTCGGTTCGCACCATGTTGCGGTACTGCCCCGCGAGCAGCGTGCCGTCGTCGGCGCGGAACACCTGCGCGGTCCACTCGTGCACGGCGCGCTCGGCGAACTCCGACGGCTTGTCGAGCACGCCCACCAGCGCGTTCCGCCGCCACGTGCGGGAGTCGGGCCGAAGAGGTGCCCACCACTCCCGAGCGCTCGCGGCGTAGAACGCGTGGACGCCTCGCAACGGATCACCCTTCATCAGGTCGCGGTGCTCCGGTGCCACCTCCGGCACCTCGTCGTCACCGATCAGCGTGTCGCCGCCCACCATCGGCGGTGGCGCGATCGGTCCCGCCCAGCGGGTGCCCGCGGCGTACGCGGGGTCGCAGTAGAGGGGATTGTCGTCGCCGTAGGAGACCGCGACGTGGCGGAAGGAGTCGACATCGGGGCAGCGGTAGTGCGGCGGGCACGGGTGAGGCTCGGGGACGCCGATCCGGGCGCGCAGGCGCTCGACGCCCTCGTCGGTGATCGAGCCGGCTGGGCTCACGGGCCGGACGGTACCCGAGCCGCTCTCCTGAACGCAGGTTCAGTGGGCCGAACCCCGATTCTGGCCGCGCCGCGCCGCCCCTGCCTCTTCAGACGCCGCGGTCGACGTCTCCCGGGAGCATGAACGGGTACGGGCGACGGCGGACGTGCCGCTGCCATGCACGGTCGACGCGGCGGGCACGCTGGAGCAGCGACCACAGTCGCGCATCACGCCGGTAGTGCCGTTCCACCTCGTCGACCGTCAGGTCCGTGCCGAGGTGGTCGTTCGCGATCGCGACGGCCGTGGGCACGAGGTCGGCAAGGCCTTCCTTGTGAAGGTTGCCGGTGAGGTCGAGCGCCGCGCGCCGGGGCGAGTAGTAGGGGTCCAGGATCCCGTCGAGGAGGAAGCGCCGCACGATCGGCCGGAACGCGGCGGGCAGCGACGCCATGAACAGCTCGGTGTCGAGCCGATCCTTGCCGTCGTCTCCACGCAGGAGTGGGGTCGTGACGTCGAGGTACACGAGCTGGTCGCCGGCCAAGGCCCAGTTCGAGAGCTGCGCGTCGATGCCGAGCGTGGGCCGGACCGTGGTCGCGATGTGATCGACGATCTCGGCCAGCAGAGCCCGGCGCCGCGCGTCGTCGACCGCCGCGAGCAGCGTCGGCGCGAGCGCGTCGGGACTCAGCACGGGCTGCACGCAGTACGCGACGATCGGCCCGTCGCGCTGGGACACCGCCTCGAGATGGCTCTCGTGCACGACCACGCCGGTGCCGCGCAGCGCCGCGACGTAGTCGTCGAAGAGCGTGCGGTACGCCGTGAAGCGCTTGGCGTCGTCGAACCGAGGCAGCCGCTTGCAGGCGCACGGGCCGTCGGCGTTCGGCCATGCGACCACCGAGCTGATCTCGCCGTAGCCCAGGATGTGCAGGCCCGAGTCGTCGCCCGTTGCCAGGGCGCGGCCGACGGCCGCCTCGAGCTCGGTGAGGTCCGGGATCGTGATCATGGCGTCGCGCTCACGTCAGGGCACCCACCAGCGCCGCGGCGAGCTGATCGACCTCGGGGTCGGTGAGCACGAGCGGCGGCAGCAGCTGCATCACCGACGTGTCGTTGTTCGCGAAGACCGCGAACACGCCGGCGTCGATGCACGCCTTCGCTGCGAGGATCCCTGCATCGGGCTCGGGCCACTTCAGGCCCATGAAGAGGCCGCGCCGGCGCACCTCGCACGGCACGACGGCGAGCTCCTTCTCCAGGCGGAGGCCGACGTCGCCGACTCGCTCGAGGAAACCGGGTGCCTCGACGAGGTCGAGGACGCGCAGCGCGATCACGCATCCGAGGTCGGAGCCGCCGTACGACGACACGTGGACGAAGGGCTGCTCGTCGTAGAAGCTGTGGACCGCCGACGTCATCAACGTCGCGGCGATGGGATACAGACCGCCACCGAGTCCCTTGCCCGTGACGACCACGTCGGGTTCCACGCCGTCGTGCTCGTAGCACCACATCCGACCGCTGCGACCGAGGCCGGTCTGCACCTCGTCGAGGACGAGCAGCGCGCCGCGGTCGTCGCAGAGCGCGCGAACGCCCGCCAGGTAGCCGTCGTGGGGGATCGGCATGCCGAGCGTCGCCGGGATGGTCTCGAGGATGACTGCTGCCGTGTCGTCATCGATCGCCGCGTCCATCGCCGCGAGGTCGTCGTAGGGAACGTGCACGAAGCCCTCGAGCCCGAGCCGGTAGGGCTCGTGGTACCGGGCGTCGGCCGCCGACGCCGCGAGCGCCGTGTGACCGTGGAACGCGCCGTGGACCGAGACGATCCGCCGTCGCCCGCTGATGGCGATCGCCGTCTTGAGCGCTACCTCGATCGCTTCCGACCCCGACGGAGAGAACACCGCCCCGGGACAACGACCGCCTGTCGTCGCGGCGAGGCGCTCGCCGAGCTTCGCCTTCCAGCCGGAGACGAGGTGGTGGTTGCCGACGTCGATCTCGTCGCGCTCGACCGCGTCGTGGAGCGCCTGGCGGATCGCCGGGTTGCGATGGCCCAGGTTGAAGACGCCGCCGTTGCAGTGGCAGTTGAAGAAGCGCCGGTCGTCGAAGGCGTCCCAGAAGAACGGGCCCTCGCGTCGCCCGAGCACGATGTCGATGCCGAGCGCCTCGAAGGCCTCGACCTTGCCGCGTGAGAGATGGTCAGCGAACGCCGCCGTCGTCATCGCCAGGTCCGAGTACGGCTGCACGTGCACATTCTGACCGCGAGGGAGGCCGGGGCGCTCGGCCGCTCCGGTGCTCGCCTGCTCCGGTGCTCCGTACGATGGCGACCCATGCGCTCGGGACCCCTCGCGTCACGGCTCACAGGCTTCGGCACGACGATCTTCGCCGAGATGTCCGCCCTTGCCGACCGCACCGGCGCGATCAACCTCGGGCAGGGGTTCCCCGACACCGACGGGCCGGACGTCGTGAAGCAGGCCGCGGTCGACGCGATCCTCGCCGGTGAGAACCAGTACGCACCTGGTCCGGGCATCCCGGAGCTGCGGCACGCCGTCGCGGAGCATCAGTGCCGGTTCTACGGGCTCGATGTCGACGCCGACCACGAGGTGCTCGTCACGACCGGCGCGACCGAGGCGATCGCGGCGTCGCTGCTCGCCCTGTGCGAGCCCGGCGACGAGGTCGTGACGTTCGAGCCCTACTACGACTCCTACGCGGCCTGCATCTCGATGGCGGGCGCGACGCGGCGAGTCGTCACGCTCCGCCCGCCCGGCTACGGGTTCGACGTCGACGAGCTCGCGGGCGCGATCGGTCCCCGGACGCGCCTCTTGCTGCTCAACTCGCCGCACAACCCGACCGGCAAGGTGTTCACCGACGACGAGCTGGCGACGATCGCGGATCTCAGCGTCGCGAACGATCTGCTCGTGGTCACCGACGAGGTGTACGAGCACCTCGTCTTCGACGGCGCGCATCGGCCGATCGCCTCGTTCCCGGGGATGCGCGACCGCACGGTCACCATCTCGTCCGGTGGAAAGACGTTCTCGTTCACGGGATGGAAGGTCGGATGGGCGTGCGGTGCGGCCGATCTCGTCGCGGCAGTCCGCACCGCCAAGCAGTTCCTCACGTACGTGAGCGCGGCGCCGTTCCAGCGGGCCATCGCGGTCGGCCTCGGCCTCGACGACGGCTACTATCGGGCGTTTGCCGACGGTCTGCGCGCCAAGCGCGACCTCCTCGTTGCCGGGCTCTCCGACGTCGGCTTCGAGGTGCACCCGCCCGCTGGCGCCTACTTCGTCACAGCCGACGTCCGGTCGCTCGGTGAGACCGACGGGATGGCGTTCTGCCACGGCCTCCCCGAGCGCTGCGGCGTGGTCGCTGTACCCAGCGTCGTGTTCTACGACGACGTCGAGGCCGGTCGGCCACTGATCCGATTCACGTTCTGCAAGCGGCGCGACGTCCTCGACGAAGCGGTGGCGCGCCTGAAGGCCCTGACCCGATGAGCCGGACCCGATGAGGCGCCTGCCATGAGGGTGGCGGCGATCCAGCACGACATCGTGTGGGAGCAGCCCGAGGCGACGTGCGCGCGACTCGCGCCGATGCTCGCGACGGCCGCGGCCGACGGTGCGCAGCTGGCGGTGCTCGCCGAGATGTTCTCGACCGGCTTCTCCATGCAGTCGGAGCGCATCGCCGAGGACGTCGGTGGTCCGTCGACATCGTTCCTCGTCGACCAGGCACGCGAGCTCGGGATCTGGGTGTGCGGCTCGCTGCCGGAGCGCACCGACGAGCGGGAGCTGCCGGCGAACACGCTCGTGCTCGCGTCACCCGATGGCGCGACGCATCGCTACGCCAAGATCCATCCGTTCACCTACGCGCGTGAAGACGAGCACTACGCCGCAGGCGACGCACACGTAACGGTGGACGTCGACGGCGTGCGGGCGAGCCTGTTCGTCTGCTACGACCTGCGCTTCGCCGACGAGTTCTGGGGGCTCGCACCCGGGACGGACCTCTACGTCGTCGTGGCGAACTGGCCCGCGTCGCGGCGCGACCACTGGCGGGCGCTCCTTCGCGCACGCGCGATCGAGAACCAGGCATACGTCGTCGGTGTGAACCGTGTCGGCCGTGGGGGCCGCCTCGACTACGCGGGTGACAGCGTGATCCTCGACCCCCTCGGCGAGACGCTCGCCGAGGCCGGCGCCGACGAGCAGATCCTCGCCGCGGAGGTCGACCCGGCGCGCGTGGCCGACGTCCGAACCGAGTTCCCGTTCCTCGCAGACCGGCGCGTCTAGCGTCGCCGCCGTGACGGGAACTGGCGGTGGCATCGACCGGACCTACGAGGGGTTCGGCGGGCGGGTCGGACGGACGTTCGCGGGCTCCGAGGGCTGGTGGCCGCCGCGACCCGAGCCGCCGAGTGGCGCACCGAACGTCGTGGTCGTGCTCGCCGATGACCTCGGCTACTCGGACCTCGGCTGCTACGGCTCCGAGATCGACACGCCGAACCTCGACGCGCTGTCAGCCGGCGGCCTGCGCTTCACGAACTTCCACGTGACGCCGATGTGCTCGCCGACGCGCGCTGCGCTGCTCACGGGGGTGAACCCGCACCGCGCCGGTCTCGGGACCGTCGCCCACTCCGACGCCGGGTTCCCCGGCTACGCGATGGAGCTCGCCGACGACGTCGCGACGGCGGCGGAGGTCTTCCGCGACCACGGGTACTCGACGTTCATGGTCGGCAAGTGGCATCTCGCGAAGGACTCCGACTGCTCAGCGGCAGGACCGATGCACTCCTGGCCGTGTCAGCGCGGCTTCGGCCGCTTCTACGGCATCCTCGATGCCTTCACGAACCAGCACCATCCGCACCGCCTCGTCGAGGACAACCACCTCGTCGACGTCGATCGCTATCCCGAGGACTACTTCTTCACCGACGACATCACCGATCGGGCAATCGCGATGCTGCGGGAGCAGCAGGCGTCGAGCCCGAGCAAGCCGTTCTTCCTCTACTTCGCGCACGGATCCGTGCACGCGCCGCTCGCGGCACCGGCAGCCGACATAGCGAAGTACGCCGACCGTTACACCGCCGGGTGGGACGTGCTGCGTGAGGAGCGGTGGCGGCGTCAGCAGGAGCTCGGCGTCATCTCCCAGGGTCTGCCGCTGCCCCCGCGGAACCTGGAACCCGGTCACGAGGTCGCGGCGTGGGACGACCTGACGCCGCGGGAGCAGGAGCTCTACGCGCGACACATGGCGGTGTACGCGGGGATGGTCGACAACCTCGATCAGAGCGTCGGACGGCTGGGCGCCGCGCTCGCGGAGCTGGGTCAGCTCGACAACACGATCTTTCTGTTCCTATCGGACAACGGTGCGTCACGCGAGGGCGAGGTCACCGGGACGACGGCGTACTACGTCCACCTCCTCCAGGGCGACGACGTCGACGCCGATGCCGCGCGCCTCGCTGACATCGGTGGTCCGACCACGACTCCCCACTACCCGCGGGGATGGGCGATGGCGTGCAACACGCCGTTCCGCCTCTACAAGATCAACACGCATGCCGGTGGGCACTCGGCGCCGTGCATCGTCTCGTGGCCCGATCGCATCACCGACCGCGGCGCCTACCGACGTCAGTTCCAGCACGTCACCGACGTGCTGCCGACGCTCCTCGACTGCTGCGGTCTGACGATGCCGACCGAGCGCAACGGTCGTGTGCTCGCGGAGCCGGCCGGCGCGAGCTTCAGGGCCGCGCTCGACGACGCTGACGTCGCGAGCACGCACCGCGAGCAGTACTACGAGCAGCAGGGCCACCGGGGCTTCTACCGCGACGGCTGGGAGGTCGTGACGCTCCATCAGCCGCTCACGCCGTTCTCCGACGCGGAATGGGAGCTGTACGACCTCACGGCCGACGCGAACGAGCTCCACGATCTGTCCGCGCTGCACCCCGAACGTCGAAGCGAGCTCGCGGCTGCATGGGAGGACGCGGCGTGGGCGAACTACGTGTACCCGCTCGACGAGGGATCGAGCATCAAGTACCTGCTGCGCCCGCCACGCAGCCGCGCCTACGCGGAGCCGGTGACCATCCTCCCGGGCACCGCGACGCTCGAGCGGTGGCGCTCGCTCCAGCTGATCTGGTTCCGGGCACTGACGATCCACATCGCGCTCGAGCACGGCACCGGCGACCAGGGGTATCTCGTCGCGCACGGCGACCAGGGCGCGGGCTACGGCGTGTACGTGCTGGGCGACGAGCTCCGGTACGTGCACAACGACGGCCGCGGCCGGATGCGCGAGCTCTCCGGCGGTGATCTCAGGGCCGGCGTGCGCGACGTGGTGGTCGACCTCGCCGCGCCCGGTCAGCAGCAGTGGACGGTCACACTGGTCGTCGACGGTGAGGAGCGGGCGTCGCTCGACGAGGTGCCGATGCTGTTCGGAATGGCGCCGTTCGAGGGCATCGATGTCGGGATCGACCGGCGCTCACCCGTCTCGTGGGCGATCTACGAGCGGTTCGGGCCTTTCCCGTACACGGGGACGCTCCGCTCGGTGCGCTACGAGCCGGGCGAACCTGCGCCCGATGCACCCGAGCGGATGCTCGATGCCATCCGGGAGATGGGCGCGAAGTTCGAGTGATGGAGCGCTTCAGGCGCCCGTGGCGGTGAACGTGACGGGAAGCTCCTCGATGCCGCGCACGAACGCGTTCGGCGTTCGTCGAGGGCCGATGTCGTCGGCGCGCGACCAGCTGTCGAGACGTCGCGTCAGCTCCTCGAACATGATCCGCAGCTCCAGCCGCGCGAGCGCGGCTCCGAGGCAGAAGTGCGTGCCGAAGCCGAACGCGATGTGCGGGTTCGGGTCGCGGGTCACGTCGAAGCGCTGCGGATCATCGAACACCGACTCGTCGCGGTTCGCCGACCCGTACATCAGCACGACCTGCTGACCTTCGCCGATCGGCTGTCCCGCGATCTCGGTGTCACGAGTCGCCACGCGACACATGTTGAGCACGGGCGTGGTCCATCGGATGAGCTCCTCGACGGCGCCCGGGATCCGTTCCGGCTCGCGACGCAGCAGCTCGCGCTGCTCGGGATGCGCGATGAGCGTGTCGAACCCGTTGGTGATGACGGTGCGGGTCGTCTCCGCCCCGCCGTCGAGGAGCAGCAGCGCGTCCGAGGCGAGATCCTCGTCGGTGAGGGCACGGCCCTCGACCTCGGCTCGGGTCCACACCGACAGGAGGTCGTCCATCGGGCAGCCACGCCGCTCCTCGGCGACCCCGAGCGCGGCGGTGCCGAACTCGGCTGCCGACAGGATCCCCTGGTCGGTCGCGTAGCGCGGCCCGCCGCCGAGGAGGATCGTCGACGTGGACCAGTGCACCAGCTTCGGCCAATCGGCGTCGGGGAAGCCGAGCAGGTGCCCGATCATCCTCGCCGGCAGCGGCGCGGCGAGCTCGACGACGACCTCCGCGTGTCCTCGCTCGGCGATCGCGTCGATCAACGACGTGACGGTCTCGCGCACTCGCGGTTCGTGATCCATGACCGCTCGAGGCGTGAACCGTCGGGCCACGAGACGACGACGCTCGGCGTGGAGCGGGTCGTCGACGCCGATCATCGACGGGTCCGCCGGGATGTTCGGTCGGTAGCCGCCGGCGTTCGACCAGGTGGCCGGGTCCTTCTCGATGGCGACGATGTCGCGATGGCGACTGACGCCCCAGAGCTCGTTCGTCGCGTCCCGGTAGACGGGCTTGTGCTCGCGCAAGTACGCGTACGCGGGCTCGGGGTCGCCCGCGTACAGATCGCCGTCGAGAAGGTCGAGCCCACCGGTCTCGACGAGCTCGGCGGCCTGGTGTGCATCCATCGCGCCAGACTGTCACGCCACGCCCGTCGGGCCGGACAGGGCCACGTCCTTCGGGCACCACACGTGAGGGGATCGCATGGCCGTGACGATGCTGGGTCGACCGACGACGGGGGTGGTGGTGACCGGGGGAGCGTCGGGCATCGGGCGCGCCAGCTGCCTCGCCCTGGCCGAGGTCGGTCGTCCGGTTGCCGCCTGGGACATCAACGGTGACGGAGCCGCCGAGACGGCGCGCGACTGCGAGGCGCTGGGCGTCTCGGCGATCGGCCGCGCCGTCGACGTGACCGACGGGCGGGCGCTCGACGACGCACTCGACGCGACGAAGGCGGCGATCACGTCGATCGGTGGTCTCGTGCACGCCGCGGGCATCGTGGCGCCGGCACTCGACGACGTCATCGACGTCGGCACCTGGGACGCCGTGCTCGGTGTGAACCTGCGCGCCGAGGCGATGCTCGTCAGCGCGCTGCACTCCTCGCTGCGTGATGCGAACCCGGGATCGGCGATCGTGGGGATCTCGTCGATCGAGGGGTTGATCGGGCACGGCTTCATCCCCTCGTACGTCGTGTCGAAGCACGGGCTCATCGGGCTCACCCGCTCGCTGGCACACCGGCTGGGGCCCGACGGGATCCGCGCCAACGCCGTCTGCCCCGGCTACATCGAGACGCCGATGCTGACGCCGACGATCTCCACGCCGGAGGCCCAGGCGGCGTTCGTCCGGAGGGTGCCGCTCGGGCGGCTCGGTCAGCCCGAGGACGTCGCTCGCATCGTGCGGTTCCTCCTTTCGGACGAGGCTTCCTACGTCAACGGCTCGGTCGTCGTCGTCGACGGTGGCGTGACGGCAGTCGGTGGACAGGACGCCTTGGCCGGCGGGGACCAGGTCGAGCAACGGATGAACGAGCGCTGACGCGGTACCGTGCGCGCGTGATGGAGATCCTCGCCGGCCCCGACTCGTGAACCCGCGCCTGCCGCGCCCCAGCCTCGACGGCGTCCTCAACCTGGTCGACGTCGATGCGCTGCTCGAGCACATCGACCTGAACCGCCAGCTCGACCGCATCGACCTGAACGCGCTCCTCGGGCGCCTCGACGTGAACCAGCTGCTCGACCGGGTCGACGTCGATCGGCTGATCGAGCGCGTCGACCTCGACGCAGTGATCGACCGGATCGACGTGAACCAGGTCGTCAATCGGGTCGACGTCGAGGAGCTCGTGCAACGCACCGAGGTCGGCGCGCTCATCATGGATTCGACGAGCGGCGTCGCACAGCGAGTCCTCGACGCTCTGCGATCGCAGGCCGTCGGCATAGACGGCTTCTCGAACCGGGTCATGAACAGGGTCTTGCGGCGCGACCCGACGACACTGCCTCTCGGTCCACCACGATTCGAGCCATGAGGAAGGCGACACCCGAGACGTCGAAGCTGGGTCACTACGCCGGTCCGGCAACGAGAGCCGCGGCCTACGTCGTCGACCTCGCGATCAGCGTCGGCCTGTTCGTCGCCACGACCGCAGTCGTGCTGTTCCTGTTCGCCCTCGTGACCAGCTTCGACCTCGACGGCGACGAGATCCCGCCGTGGGTCTCAGCGGTCCTCTTCGCCGCCTGGCTGTTCCTCTACTTCGGCGGCTCGTGGGCGGCGTCGGGGAAGACCGCGGGCATGTCGCTGCTCGGCCTGCGTGTCGTCGACCGTGACGGCAGCGACCTCGACTCGTGGCGCGGCTTCCTGCGGGCGCCCGCGCTGGCGCTGAGCATCTCGCTGTTCGGCCTCGGTCTGATCGGCGTCGTCATCGGGCGCGAGAACCGGGGCCTCCAGGACGTCATCGCCGGCAGCGTCGTCGTGTACGACTGGGACGCTCGCGCCGCGCGGCTGCGCTTCCTCGCCCGCCGGAGAGAGTCCGTCGTAGAGTGACGGAGTCGCCAGCCGAGGAACGCCGATGCTGAACCCGCTCTCTGGCCCACCGCAGCTCGACCGGGCAACCGCCGAGAAGCTGAGCCGCGGATGGTGGATGCTCCTGGTCGCCGGCATCATCTCGGTGATCGCAGGGATCCTCATCCTCACGATCGACTGGACGGTCGAGGATCTGGCGGTCTTCGTCTCGTTCCTGTTCATCGTGAAGGGCGTGCTCACCATCGCCACGCCACCCGTCGAGACCAGCGATCGCAGCTGGAACTTCTTCAAGGGTGCGATCGAGATCATCGTCGGCATCGCGTTCCTCGCGTGGCCCGAGCCGACCCTGCTGACTGCGGCGATCTTCATCGGCGCGTGGGTCGTGGTGTCGGGTCTCTTCACGATCATCGGGGCGATCGCGAACCGTCACGACGTCCAGATGTGGTGGCTGTACCTGATCTTCGGCGTCGTCGAGGTGCCGCTGGGGATCATCCTGTTGAACCGGCCGAGCCTGACGCTCGCCATCGCGATCGCGATGGTCGGCATCTGGGCGATCCTCGTGGGCACGCTCGAGATCGTGTCGTCGTTCGAGGTCAAGGACCTGCCCCGCAAGCTCGGGATGCGTGACGGATCGTGACGACGTACGCCGACCCCACTGCATCGCTCGATCCCGAGCTCTTCCTCCCCGAGCCGGAGCCGCGCGAGGTCCGGTACACGGTCATCTCCGTCGACGACCACCTCGTCGAACCGCCGAACATGTTCGAGGGTCGGCTGCCGGCGAAGCTCCAGGACCGCGCACCGAAGATCGTGACCGATGAGCACGGGCACGAGGTCTGGGAGTTCGAGGGCGAGCGCCACTTCCAGGTCGGGCAGAACGCGGTGGCCGGCCGGCGACCCGAGACCGTGAGGATCGAGCCCTTCCGCTTCGACCAGATGCGCCCGGGCTGCTACGACCCCGACGCGCGCGTGCGCGACATGGACATCGGCGGCATCTGGGCGTCGCTGTGCTTCCCGTCGATGATCACCGGGTTCTGCGGACGCGTCTACTCGCAGATCGCCGATCGAGAGCTCGGCCGGGCGGTCACGCGCGCGTGGAACGACTGGATGCACGACGAGTGGTGGGGCTCGCACCCCGACCGCTTCATCCCGCTCGGCATCATCGACCTCACCGACGCCGAGGCCGGCGCCGCCGAGATCCGACGCAACGCCGACCGCGGCTTCGTGACCGTGTCGCTGCCCGAGCGTCCGCACCGGATCGGGCTGCCGTCCATCTTCGAGGACCACTGGGAGCCGATCATCCGTGCGTGCGCGGAGACCGGGACGGTGATCAGCCTGCACGTCGGCTCGTCGGGCATGGCCGAGTTCGCGCCCGGCTGCCCACCGCTCCAGATCGGGGCCACCCTGTTCGGCCAGCTCTCGTTGACCGCGTGCGCTGAGTGGGTCTGGTCGGCCTGGGCCGTGAAGTACCCCGAGTTGAAGATCGCGATGTCCGAGGGTGGCATCGGCTGGGTCGCGATGCTCATCGACCGGCTCGACAACATCGTCGACCGCTCCGGCTACGGCCTCGACGGCTTCGACGGCAGGCGCCCCGCTGACGTGCTCCGGCAGAGCTTCTGGTTCTGCACCATCGACGACCCGTCGACCATCGAGACGCGCCACGCCATCGGCATCGACCACGTCATGGTCGAGACCGACTACCCGCACGGCGACGGCACCTGGCCCGACACCCAGGCGGTGATCGAGCGGTGCTGGGGGCACCTGCCCGTCGACGACCTGCGGAAGATGACCCATCAGAACGCGGCCGCGCTCTACCGCCACCCGCTGCCGCCGAGTCCCGTTCCCTGATCAGGACCCGGCGTGCAGGAGCACGGCAGGCCGGCCGGTGAGATCCTCGCCGACCTCGACGAGCGGCAGGGCCGCGATCCCGACGTCCACGGAGCCCGCCTCTTCGGTCTGACGTACCCGACCGGCCGGGCCGAGCTCGAGGAGCTCGTGCACGCGGTGTACTCGCGATACCTCTTCGGCAACGCGCTGAACCCGTACAAGTTCGTCGAGCTCGCCGCGCTCGAGGCCGACGTGCTGGCCGATGTCGGCTCGCTCGTGCACCTGCCCGACGGTGGGGGCGGGACGATGACGTCGGGTGGCACGGAGTCCATCCTGATGTCGATGCTCGTCAACCGGGAGCGAGCACGCGCGCGTGGCATCGAACGGCCACGAGTCGTCGCCGCGGTCACTGCGCACCCCGCGTACGCGAAGGCCGCGCACTACTTCGACATGGAGCTCGTCCAGTACCCGGTCGACGACCGATGGCGTGCCGACGTCGGAGCGGCCGAGGCGGTCGTCGACGATCGCACTGCCGTGCTCGTGGCGTCGGCGTTCTCGTATCCCCACGGTGTGATGGACCCGGTGGTCGACCTCGCCGCGCTCGCTGCGGAGCACGGCGTGGGGTGTCACGTCGACGCGTGCATCGGCGGCTTCGTGCTCCCCTTCCTCGAGCGGCTCGGGCACGACGTCCCACCCTGGGACTTCCGGGTCGAGGGTGTCACCGAGATCTCGGCCGACATCCACAAGTACGGCTTCGTCCCGAAGGGGGCGTCGGTTGTCCTCCATCGCGACGCCGACTGGTTCGGTCATCAGGTGTTCCTCTACGACCGGTGGCCGTCCGGGCTCTACGGGTCACCGGCGATGGCCGGCGCACGTGCGGCCGCTCCCATCGCGGCCGCATGGGCGATGCTGCGCCTCCTCGGCCTCCAGGGGTACACGGAGATCCAACGCGACCTCGCGGCGACGACCGCGCACGTGCGGGCTGCGATCGACGCGACGCCGGCTGTCGACATCGTCGGCGATCCCGTGGGGCCGGTGCTCGCGATGCAGGCGGACGACGTCGACCTCTACGCGGTCGGTGACGTCATGGATGATCGAGGCTGGAACCTCAATCGCAACACCGATCCGCGCGGCTTGCACCTCATGCTCTCGCCCGCACACGGAGCCATCGTCGACGAGCTGCTGGATGACTTCGCCGACGCCGTCGCCCACCACGGTGCGTCACGCGGCGTCGAGCCCCGCTACTCCTGAGCGCTCTCGCTCTGGCGCTCCGAGTCGCGCGCGCTTCGGTTGTCGGGCGGGTGCGTCTAGCGTCGCGCTGTGGGTGACTCGCGTCGTGCGGCGCTGCGGTGGCACCGCTTGTCGGTCGACGGCCGCGCCGCCTCGTGCCTCGAGGCCGGTGAGGGTCCCCCGGTCGTCTTCCTGCACGGGTTCGGACTCAGTCACCACGCGTACCGCGCCCCGGTGCGACGCCTCGCCGCGACGGGCGTTCGCGTCCTCGCGCCCGCGCTCCCGGGCTTCGGCGGCACCGCCGCGCTCCCCGCGGCGGCCGGTGACCTGCACGGATACGCAGGCTGGGTGACGGCGTTCCTCGACGCCATGCGGGTGAAGGGCCCGGTCCTGCTCGTCGGGCACTCCTTCGGCGGCGGGATCGCCATCGTGACCGCGCACGACCATCCGGCTCGCGTCGGCGGGCTCGTGCTCGTCAACGCCGTCGGTGGCGCGACCTGGACGCACGACGGCGAGCTCGTGCGCGACATCTCGGAGCGGCCGCTCTGGGACTGGGGCCTGCGGTTCTCGGCCGACGTCCGGAGCGCCCGGGGGCTGGCTCGCGTGCTGCCGGTGGTCGTGGCCGAGGCGGTGCCGAACCTCGTGCTCGACCCGCGCGCGTTCGTGCGGGCCGCGCGCCTCGCGCGCACCGCCGATCTCACCGACGAGCTCGAGACCCTGCGGCGTCGCGGGCTGCCCGTCGTCATCGTCTGGTCGCCGCACGACCAGGTCGTCACCGAGGCGTCTGTCGACGCGCTGCGCGAGGCGCTCGGTGACGCGCCCGCGATCAGCGTGCCCGGTGGGCACAGCTGGCTCCTCGCCGATCCCGAGCACTTCGGTGAGGTGATGACGAACGTCGTCGCCGTCGCCGAGCGCGCCCACTGGCTCGACGCGGGCCGCGTCCGGCACTGGTGGCGACGCATGCGCGCTCGCCTCGGCGGCAAGCGCGCGCCGGCCCCCGACATCGGCACCGGCTGAGTGGCACCGGGAGCCGCGGGGGCAGAGCGGCTCGCCACCGACGCGGGCACCGCGGCGCCGTCGATCCCGTACCAGCCGGGGCTCGACGGCCTGCGCGCCGTCGCGGTCGGTGCCGTGCTGCTGTACCACGGTGGTGTCGCGTGGATGCGCGGCGGCTTTCTCGGCGTCGACATCTTCTTCGTCCTCTCGGGCTACCTCATCACGACCCTGTTGCTCGTCGAGTGGGGTCGAACCGGGCGCATCCGCCTGCTCGCGTTCTGGGCGCGCCGTGCGCGGCGACTGCTGCCTGCACTCGCGCTGTTGCTCGTCGGTGTCGTGCTGTTCGGGCTGCTCGTTGCCGCACCCGAGACCCTTGATCGGTTGCGCGACGACGCGCTCTCCGCGATCGGCTACGTGGCGAACTGGCGGTTCATCGCGTCGGGGCAGGGCTACTTCGACCAGTTCGCCGAGCCGTCACCGCTGCGCCACACGTGGTCGCTGGCGATCGAGGAGCAGTTCTACCTGCTGTGGCCGTTCATCCTGCTGGCGCTGCTGCACTGGCGCCCACGGCTGACGACGCTCGCTCGCGTCTTCGCCGCCGGCGCGATCGTCTCCGCCGCGCTCATGGCGGTGCTCGTGAACCCCGGAGGCGACCCTTCGCGCGTGTACTACGGCACCGACACCCGCGCACAGGCGTTGCTCGTCGGGGCGGCGCTGGCTGCGGTCACCCTGCGCCTGCGCACCCGTCGCGACGGCCCGGGCCCCGGTGCACCCTGGGTCAGGGCCGGGGTCGCGGGTGGCGTGGTGCTCGGCCTCCTGCTCGTGCTCGTGCGCGACACGTCGTCATGGATGTATCGAGGCGGCTACCTGCTCGCTGCCGTGGCGACCGCCGCGGTCATCGGTGCCGCGATCCAGCCCAAGCGCAACGCGATCCGCTCGGCACTCGGCCCGGCGCCACTCCGGTGGGTGGGGGCGATCTCGTACGGTCTCTACCTCTGGCACTGGCCGGTGTACCTCACGCTGACGAACGAGCGCACGGGCCTCGACGGCACCGGGCTGCTCGTCGTCCGCATCGCAGTGTCGTTCGCAGCCGCCACCGTGTCGTACTACCTCGTCGAGCTGCCCGTTCGACATCGACAGCTGCTGCGCGACGTCCCGCGCGCGCTCGTCGCGATCCCCGTGGTCGCGGCGATTCTCGCGTTCGCCTTCCTGGCGATCCCGACCGTGCGCGGTGACGAGTCCGGCGAGGTCGCAGCCGTGGGTCGGACCGAGCCGGCACCTCCCGGGTCCACCACGCCGCCGGCTTCCGTGCTGGTCGTCGGCGACTCGGTCGCCCGGACGATGGGTGACGGGTTCGACCGGGCATCGCACGCCGCCGGCGTCGAGCTCTTCAACCGCGGTCAGCTGGCGTGCGGGCTCGCGCAACGCGGTCGCATCGAACGCGGCGGGCAGTGGGTCGACACCGAACCCGCGTGTGACGGCTGGCCGACGCAGTGGAAGAGCTGGGTCGACGAGATCGCGCCCGAGGTCTCCGTCGTACTGTTCGACGTGTTCGTGGTGTCCGATCTCGAGATCGACGGAGCGACGCTCGAGCTCGGGTCGAAGGCGTCCGACGCCTATCTGCGGAAGCAGCTGGAGCGTGGGATCGCCATCCTGCGGTCACACGACGGGCGCGTGGTCCTGCTGACCGCGCCGTACAACCACCGCCCCGAGGTCGTCGGTCAGCCCGCTCGCTGGGCCGAGGACGATCGCGCGCGTGTCGACCACTGGAACGAGGTCCTGCGCTCGGTCGTGGAGGATCTCGGTGACTCGGCGGTCACCCTCGCCGACCTCAACGACCATCTCTCACCGCAGGGCAGGTACACGAACACCCGGAAGGGCGTCGAGCTGCGCTACGACGGCGTGCACTTCAACCCCGAGGCGGGCGAGCTCGTCTTCGGGTGGCTGCTCCCGCAGCTGGGTGCACCTCAGGCAGAGACGATCTGACAGTCGTCGTTGGCGGCGAACGCCTCGAGGAGCGGCGCGGCGTCGGCAGTCCGCGCCGCCGAGAACGCGGCCTGGATCGCCTCCAACCCGGCCTCGAGCGCGTCCTGCGCGGTCCGCGCCGCGGTCGTGAACGTCTCGGGGTCCTTCGTCGAGGCCTGCGCGAGCGACTTCTTCGCTTGCGTGATGGTGCGCTGCACCT
>Ga0315534_1000466_pt1 | contig 27825 bp, 20 predicted proteins | sample SalMarSW160240MG_FD_203094 | JGI IMG/M metagenome (GOLD analysis project Ga0315534, IMG submission 203094) | Salt marsh sediment microbial communities from the Plum Island Ecosystem LTER, Massachusetts, United States - Salt Marsh Sediment SW1602-40 ...
TAAATCGCTTACAATAGGCGCTATGGCGGCTACGCGATTATCCGGGTCGACCGCAGCGGTCAACCACGCCGTCCACCCACGCTTTGAACCGCCTGTTAAGACAAATTGATTAACCGGCCTGGCCCCACCCGTAACCGCATCTATAAAATCCTGAACGGCATCCATACAGCGTACCACAGATTTCACCATCGGCAGTTGTACGGGCCAGTTGGCGTCGCCGCTTTGCAGGAACTTGTCCCAGGAATAAGCGATAATCTCATCCTCGCTTCGTGGTGTCACCTCATCGGAAAACTGCAAAGGTTGATTCGGTACCGCCGACAATACTACAATAACCGAGCCTGTTCCTAAAGATAGCTGCCGAAGCTGTTCGTCGTGTGGCGGCGGGGGGTCCGAATTGTCTCCGCCATTGATTAAGAGCAAAGCCGTATCAGTGGTAATCAAAAAGTTATAGCGAGGCTTATAAACCGTTACCCAATGGGTCCAGACAACCGGGGCTACTTCTGAAGAATCGCGCCAGCCCAGCGACGTCAATTCGAGAGTGTACGCTGTCGTAAAAGAGTCGGAAACAGAGTCTGTCTCTATATATGAATAATTGGAATCCGGAGCAGCTACGTAATCATCTAAAGCTGTTCCTCCCGCCGGAATGGGGAGCATAAAACCAGCGAACAGAGCAAATATCAATGAAAAAGAATATTGACCGGATTTCATCTTGTGTCCTCCAAATTTGTCAGGCTTTTCCTGTCAACCCTCACTCTCGGTAGTTTAACATTCGCCGGTGACTCTTTGTGGACGCCGCAGACATCTGTGGCTGGATTCACAGCGGTACAAAATCCGGCTTTTTATACTTTTCCCCAGCGGCGCATCGCTTCGAGGCATTTCTCTATACTGACAAGCGGAGGATAAGCGTCGCTCTCGTATTCAACAATGTACCATTGGGTACCGCCGATTGTCTCGCAGAACTCGAAGATTTTTTCCCACGGCAGCTCGTCATCGCCGATTATGGCGTTTGGCTTTGCCTTTGAGAAGGGCTTTAGGTGAATGGTAGTGGCCCGACCGGGATAGCGCTTCAGGAACACCATAGGGTCGCCGCCGCCTGCCATAGCGTTCCCTGTATCCAATTGCATAACTACTTCTTTTTTTGTATTACCGAAGAACGTGTCCCAGGGCAGCTCGCCGTCCAAAGGCTTGAATTCGATGCTGTGATTGTGGTAACCAACCTGCATGCCGTGGGGTTTTACCTTGTCCGAGAGCTCGTTAAACAGCTTCGCTGATTCCTGCCAGGCCTTGCGGGAGCTTCGATACTTTTCCGGCAGGCCGGGTACGATGAGAAACTTGTTGCCGATAGTTTTATTGAATTCGATTGTCTTTGGCAGCTCATCGCCCAGCAGGGTATCGATTTGAGTGTGCGTGCCGCAGCATAACAGACCTGCATCATCCAAAAGTTTTCGAAGTGTTTTTGAGTCCCTGCCGTAATAGCCTGCGAATTCCACCCCTTCGTAACCCATCTTTGCCACTTTCCGGATGGTGCCCGGCAGGTCTTTCGCACATTCGTCGCGAACGGAATAAAGCTGTACGCCAACAGGGATTCGTTTTTTGCATTTTTCCTTCCTGGAAAACACAGCCAAAGGTTTGCATCCGGTACAGGCTGTAAGGAAACCTGTAACGCCGAGTTTTAAGAATTCACGTTTTGTTATTTTTTGCTTTTCCATAATGCTGTATAGTTTAGGGTCTGCCCGGCGATTTGTCAATCCTTAAAAAATAAAATCCCGTATTTACACATCTGTTTAAGCCATCCACCGACCTGATGATTCAATTCACTCGGACCGAGAAATAATGCTATAGCGGGTCTCTACAGCGTTTTTCTCCTGCGAAACCGGCTTCATTCAGTCGGCAATTGCTCTTGTTATTTGGTTTTTTACTGTTTTGTAACTATACTTTATATAGATGCAGGGGTGGAATGCTCTCTAAGTCATTCCGATAAAACATTTGAAAGCTGCCCGGATTGTTCGGGGCAGAGCAGGTGGGTAAAAATGTGGATTGAAAGTTTAAAAGATAAAACATTTGTGATTTATATCGCTGTTTCTCGAGAACCGGAGCTGCACCGCGAGCTTGAAATCATAAGTGAAATTGTCCAGGGCAGAAGCGACTGCAACGTAATAATTAGTCTCGCTAATATCGAGATATTAACCTCCTCAAGTCTTGGACTCCTTATATCATTGCACAATACGCTGTCCGAGAAAGGTTGTAAGCTTATCCTGTGCAGAGTTAACCTGCCCACTAAAGGAATTTTTGTCACAGCCGGCCTCAATTTGCTTTTTAATTTCGCCGATGATATATTTGTTGCCATGACGAAAGTTAAGGATTCAGGACTTCCGGAATCGGTCGTTGAACATATAAAAGCCGGGTAGCCGACTCTGCTGTAAAATCTCTCTGATTGATATGCCGGAAGGTTCTATGGACGGGTTAAAAGCTTTTCGCGTACAGCCTCATGTCCTTTTTTATAGCCTATCACCCACGCCTTTTTGTAGCCTTCACGCCAGCCCTTTTCATATCCTTGCCTGTATCCGTCCCTTTGTCCCCGTCCATACGCCGCGTTGGCCCCTTGTATGTAGCCTTTCTCATAGGCTCTTTCATGTTCATCTTCACTGACCATTCATCTCCTCCTTTTAAGATGGTATTTATAGCTAAAGCACCGGTATACTCCTGAAAGAACTGCATAGACTTGAAGAGATAAGACCGTATACCTATGCTTTTCCACTCCTTTGGAAATGATTCTGGAAAGCACATTTTATGTAGTCTAATCTATAAATCAAGGAAAAAAGTGCTAAAAATCGCTTTTTGGTAAAATCCGGTAGAAACCATAGGTTTTGTAAAAAACAAGGATTTTCAGGCTAAAGACCGCTGTTTGAAACTTTAGGCGGTCTCGACCTTGGCGCTCAGAGCCCCCTCCCTCTTTTAGTTTGTGAATATTAGCCGTCCCAATCGGCCAGGATGGCTATATCATCTGCGGTAAGCTCGCGGTTATAAATGCGAACATCGTCAATCAGGCCGGTCCAGAAATTGTCCGCTCCAGGGATATTCCGCTAAAAGTCCTCTCTGATTGTACCAACTCCTTACGGAATAGTGGTAAAGCTCCAGACATATCCTTTGTAACTCTCTCCGGGGTAAGTCGGGCTCACACGACCATAAATCTCGTCAATACGCCAGTAGAACTGCGTTTCGGGGGGCAGATCGGCGCATTGATAGCTCGGTGTCGAGACGGTTTCCACAAATTCCGGCGGCGGAACTGCGAAATCGTAAACGGCATCGTTGACATCGTCCCTGTCTGTGCCCATGTAAATATCGTGTTTAGAGACTCTGATACCTGGCTGCCAGGTAAGCAGCACATTCGTATTTACAAGTATTGCCAGATATCGCCGGAGAACTTACGCCCGAAGGCATCACTGCCATCGACACACCAGTAGTACGTGGTTTCCCGAACAAGGGATTCCGTATACGGGGGAGCCAAAGGGTGGCCGGCATAATACGTATAAGGCGTACTAGGCTCAGGCGGTGAGCCGAGGCTCACGCTCGATTCGCGGTTGACCACATCTTTGCGATTGTCGCTGAAGAAGCACTCGTAACTTACCGTGGTCGGTCCCTTTGCGAAGTTCATCCAGGTGAATATGTTGTCGTCAAATAGCTGGCCGGGTATCACTTCGCCATCGGCAGGGAACACAACGGAGGTCTTGCCGGGTATAGTAGTAAAGCTCCACAAAACGCCTGGCCACCTGCCGGGGGCTGGGCCGGCATCATTGACCTCATTAATCCACCAGTAGTAAGTCGTGCTCGGAATAAGATTCGAGTCGCCCGGGTCATAGCTTTCCTGTCCTACCGGCTGCGTGGCAACAAGAGGCAAAGTATACGGGTCAATGCCGAAGTGCACCTCGTGCAAAGCGGCCACATCTGCAGGCGTCCAGCTCAAATCAGTGTCTATACCGATGCCTGTAGCGCCATCGGCTGGATTGGGCTCACTCGCCTGCATCATAATTAACAGCCAGTTCTCGGCAAATAAATCCACGTCCTTAAAATCTATTATATCATCGCCAAAAGGTGGCGGTGCGATGTCAACTGTTGGCGAAAAATCTGACCAAAAATAAGCAAGGAATGAAAAATCCTTGAAGTCCACCTTCCCGTCCTTGTTAAAGTCCGGCAACTTGTGTAGTGCGACAGCAACTTCTACCTGCCATATGTCCCAACCGCCCAACCCGCCGGGTCTGTTGGAAGCGAAGTAGAGCATAGAGCCATCAAGCGAAATGGTCGGGCAAATGTCCTCACAGGAACTGTTGACCGTTGGTCCAAGATTTACCGGTGTGCCCCAAGGGTCGGATGTCGTTTTCCGCGTCGTCAGCCATATGTCGCCCTCACCAGAGCTACCAGGGCGATCGGAGTTGAAGAAGAGCCACAGGCCATCGGCTGAGATGCTCAGGTCCCTGTCTGAATCGGAGGTGTTGACAGTCGGCCCAAGATTTATCGGTGTGCCCCAGGGGTCGAATATGGTTGCCCGCGTCGTCATCCACAGGTCATAGTCACCATACCCGCCGGACCGGTTGTAGGAGGAAAAGTAGAGCGACAGGCCATCGACTGATATGCTCGGTTCCCTGTCCCAATTCGAAGTGTTGACAGTCGGTCCCAGATTCACCGGTACGCCCCAGGGGGCACTTGTCGTTGGCCGCGTTGTTACCCACAGGTCAGAGTAGCCGTATCCACCATCTCGGTTTGAGGTGAAGAAGAGCGTTAGGCCATCAGCAGAGAGGTTCGGCGACCAGTCATACGCTGAACTGTTGACCGTTGGCCCAAGGTTGACAGGGTTGCCCCAGTTGTCCTCTGTTGTTGGCCGCGTACTCATCCAGAGGTCGATATTACCGTAACCGCCCGTCCGCCAGGAGGCAAAATATAGCGACAGGCCATCGGCCGAGACGCTTTGCGCACCATCGAGGCTCGAAAGAGGCACGGGAGGTCCAAACGGCTCAGAGATGGTTGACCGCGTCGCCACATATAGGTCCCAATTACCCATGCTGCCGAACCGGGTGGAGCAAAAGTAAATTGACAGGCCGTCAGCCGAGATGCCCGGCCAGCCGTCCGAATACGGACTGTTGACAGTTGGCCCAAGATTGACTGGCGTGCTCCAGGGAGTGGAGACCGTTGCCCGCGTCGTTACCCATATGTCATTACTCCCGTACCCCATGGGCCGGTAGGAATGGAAGTAGAGCGACAGGCCGTCGGCTGAGATGCTCGGCGCTTGGTCGATATATGAACTGTTGACCGTTGGGCCAAGGTTCCATGGCGTGACCCAAGGCTGAGAAACCGTGGGCCGCGTTGCCACCCATATGTCAAAACCACCTGATCGGTCAGACTCGAAGAAGAGCGACAGGCCGTCGGCCGAGATACTCGGGACATTTTCCCAAGCAGAGCTGTTGATAGTTGACCCAAGATTCACCGGGGCGCCCCAGGCGCTGGATGTCGTTGGCCGCATCGTTACCCAAAGGTCGATATCACCTTCCCCGCCGGGCCGGGTGGAGGCGAAGTAGAGCGTCAGGCCGTCGGCCGAGATGCTTGGGTTACCGTCCAAAGCAGAACTGTTGACAGTTGTGCCGAGATTGACCGGCGTGCCCCAGTCGTCGTCTGTCGTAGCCCGCGTTGATACATACAGGTCGTAATCACCGAAACCATTGGGCCGGTCGGACGCGAAGACCAGTTCCAGACCGTTAGCCGAGATGGTCTGGCTACCGTCGCCATACGAACTGTTGAGATCCGGCCCCCTGTTGACATGTGGCCCAAGATTAGTAGGAGTGCCGAAGATGAAAGGCGGAGCCGAATAGGCGTCTGTCAGGGTTATGCAGGCCAGCGCCATCATAACAAGCACCGCTGCGACCGAGCGTTTGCGCGAGGTTTTTTTGAATTTTGCAATCATTTTAATCCTCCTTTCAAGTTTAGATGAATCTTCTAATATGCCCGCTATTGAGGGCACGTAACTTACCTGTGAAAATCTTTCGAAAAGATTAAGAATTGTCCGGCCGTATTGAGATGGTTCATGTGCATCCATCCTCGAAACAGCCAATCCATCGCAGGCTAATTCACGGTCTACCCGCATCCGATGGAAGGCAAACCACATCAGCGGGTTAAACCAGTGCAGAATCTGCAAGAGAGCCATCAGCCAGCCAAGATAAATATCGCGCTGTTTAAAATGGGCCAGTTCGTGGATAAAGATGTAACGCAGCTCTTCAAGGTCGTATGTTTCGAGAATACCCTGCGGCAGCAGCAGCCGCGGCCTTATAAAACCGAAAAGGACCGGGCTTTTGACTCTATCGCTTACAACCACGCCCACGATTGTCCGGACATCCATCTCCATCTTGCAGTCTTCCAGCAAATCGAGAATCTCTTGGTTCGTAATCGGCCGCTCGCCTCTGACAATCCTCCAGAGAGTAAAATTTCGTGCGCCAACGATAACGGCCATAACCAAAGCGCCGAGAAGCCACAGCAGAGGTAATATTTCCACTCGTCCCGTTTGAAGCGACTCCGGCACAAGGTTGAAGATGCTGAACCTGCTTTGTGGCAGCCGGGGCGCTGCTAAGCGTATGAGTAACAACAGCCAGAGAAAATAATGCCAGCGAATCGGCAGCCTGCCCCGCAGGATTATTTTGACCAACAGGATCAAGCCAATCAGCACGCTGCCTTGAATGGTGGTCTTTACGAGCCATTCAAACAACGGCGATAACTGTACGCTAAAGGCATCCATATTTATGCCCTCCAAAATAGCGATGAAATTATTTATTTCTTATCTTTATCTCCGGCTTCCGCCTCATCGAGTATCCGCCTAAGCCGTGCAATCTTTTCAGGCGATAGCTTTTCTTCTTCAACAAAAGATGTCAGCATCGGTTCAATCGAGCCGCCGTGGACTCGCTTGAGAAACGACTTGGTTTCCTCCCTGACACATTCGGCCTCGGTCACCAGCGGGAAGTAGTGGTATTGCCTGCCCTTCTTCTCAAAACCGACCGCCTTTTTCTGCACCAGCCGGTTAATAAGGGTCCTTATGGTCTCTCTTTTCCATGAGGTCTTTTTAGACAAAACCCTGACTATTTCATTAGCGGTTTTCGGTGACTTGCTCCACAGCACTTTCATAACCTCCCGCTCCGCTTCTGAGATTCTTGGTGTCTTCTTCATAATGGTCTCCGTACGGTTACAATTGTAACATATAATTGTTACATCTGTAACATATCTGTCAAGCCAAATTTTGAAATTTTTTTCGCCCAAAATCCAATTTCTTGAATTTTGCGCAAAAAACGCACTTTTCCTGCTAATTTTTTTACAATTATTTCTTTAGTGATGCACTTTTGATTGAGGGGAAAACCGTTTTCACCCAATAATCAATTCAATTGGAGCAGCTTTGTGAGGATTGGGTTGGAGGCCCGAAAAATCGTTCCGTGGCGGGTCCCTTTGGGAAAATGGATGCTGTCGGAAATATCCTCCCAATTCTTCAGGTCTTTGGATACTACCGCGCCATATCGGCCTTTTCTGTACTTATCAAAATAGACAAACCACCTGTCACCGATTTTGATTGCCGAGGGCCCCTCGGCCCAATAGTCGCCGGTAATAGGCTTCGATGCCGGCCCATAAGGGCCTTCGGCACCTGTACTAACAGCAAACCGAATGTTCTTTTTCGGCGGATGTCGCGTCTCGTCTTTTATGAACATTATGCAACGCCCGCCGTCCCTGACAATAGTTGCGTCAATTGTGTTAAAGCCCGGGTCGTAAAACAATTTAGTGGGCGCAAACGTTTCAAAATCCCGCGTCGTCGTATAATAAATTCTATGGTTAAGCCCGTTATCTCCGCTTTTTTCCGTCTCAGTAAACCGGCCGGGAATAGTCGTCGACCAGAATATCAAAAACTGCTTTCCCGCTTCATCATAAAACACTTCCGGCGCCCAGCAATTCCTGGCCTTGGGTTCGTGCTCCATTACAGGAATATACTTTTGTTGCGACCAGTGAACAAGATCGCGGGAGTGTGCGTATCCAATGGCCTTTTGATTCCACGATGTTGTCCATACCATATGAAAGATTTCATCCGGGCCCTGAATTATACACGGGTCGCGCATCAGTTTGCCGCCAACTTTGGGCGTAAGAAAAGACTTGCCATTATTGAGCGGCTTGAAGTTCAAGCCGTCAAAACTGTAAGTTAGATGCAGGCCGTCCTCGCCATTTCCTATAAAGTAAGAAAACAAATAAAAATCCCCCGTAAACAGGAATTTTCGAATCAGTTCGATTTCTTTCGCATCGTATGGCCTGCCGTTGGGATGTAAGATGTCATGCTGCCAAACTTTCGGTATGGGGTCGCCTTTTTTCGAGCCCCACGGCATATATGTCTGTGTGCGTCCCGTAACCAGGCCCCAGTTGTACCATCCGACATTATGCTCGGCAAAAAGCGGAAGAATAGCGGCAAAAGTATTGCCAACGCCCCGTCGTAAGCACTCTGTGCAGATGACAGGCCTGCCATATTTTTCGCATATCATCAGCTTGTTTTTGATACCTTCTACGCCGTCATAACCATGAAACGAAACGATATCGGACAGCTCCATAAGGCGTTTTGACATATTGCTGTTAAAGTCGGCCCAGGCCCCGGTGGTCAAGGGCTGTGAGGGATTTGTCGCCCGTGCCCACGCGAAAGCGGCCTCGGCCAGAGGCAGGCTCTTTTCACCCATACTCGAATTGCCCGGCTCATTGTACAGGTCCCAAATCAAAATCCGTTCATCTTTTCCGAAGCTGCCGACGATATCTTTGACATATCTTTCAAGGTCGGGCCAAACAGCTTTGTCGGTCACGCGCTTCAGACCGGGACTGGGCACCCAGCCGCTGTTATGAACGCCGGGGACCGGCTCATCCTGTTTGCCCAGGTACGGCTCTTTGCCGGCGAAGGAACAATCGCAAAACAAAATCACCATTGAGCTGATGCCGTGCTTATCGGCGATGGTCAGGAACTTATCGAGCCGTTTCTTAAGTCCATCCGGGTCGTCCTTCCATACAAGATACTGCAGAAAAATACGAACGCTGTTGTAGCCGGCTTTTTCAGCCCAGCCTAATTCCTCATCGATGGTGTCGGTGTCAAATGTATCGGCCTGCCACATCTCCGTCATATTGACCGCCGTTCGCGGAAGGTAGTTGCATCCGCGCAGCGGCGAGACCTTCCAATACCACTGCCACGCCTTCTCTTTACTCCAGAGATTTTTAGCTGGTTCTTCAGTATAAGCATCTGTTATAAAGATGACTAAGCTCAACGCAAAAATAATGAACCTTTTCATATTTGCCTTATCCTCGTATCAGTAATTATTTCCGTACAGCATCTACTTTAAACTTGTTAGTTTAAACTTATAATCTCGAAATTGTTCTCCGGTTCTAAGAATCGGCCGCTCTATCTCGTATCTGCCATCATCAACGATGATTTTTGAGTCGGTCACCTCAATTTTGCCAATGGTCCCTTTTAGCGACTCAAATCTTTTGAGATAATAGTCTTCAAGGTCCACCGCCACCAGAACTCCACCCCAGGTACCAATCATCAACCAGGAATCGGCCTTCGCGAAGACACTGGGTGAAAACCACCCGCTGTCCGGATAAAATATTAAAAAATACTCATCGGCCTGGCGGTCGTACGCCACAACTCCCGAACGGCAGCTCGTGTATATCATTGGGCCTTCTTCCAGGCGGGGTTTGGCGTTTGAAAAACCTTTTGGCTGTCCCTTATATTTTCGGATGTTGATCCTGCCTTCCTGAATCCTGCCGTTGTCTTTACCCCAAAAATGAATCGCAAAATTCGGGTCATCGGGGCGGGCTAAAATATCGGCTTCGGATATGTACCCATACGCGTACTTTATCTTTTCCAGGAACTGACGTTCCTCAGCATAATCGGGGTCGTCGGCATTTGCCGACCATTGCGCCCCCGGGGGATAGTACATGCACAGGCTGTCCCAGAACAGATACAGCTTGACCGGTTCCGGCTTGTCCGGCGAATTCAGTGTAAGAAACTTCTCACTCTGTCTGGTTCCCCAATAGCCCACAGCCTTAAAACGACTCATTTGCCCGTCACCGTTCAAATCGACCCGGCCAAACATCAGATGGTGCCTGTCAGGCCAGGGTTTGTAGTCAAGCACAATCCTCGCTTTAGCTTTCTCTGCGGCCTGTAAGGACCTTTCATAAGAGGAATTTCCATCCTCCGAAGCTTCTGTCGATGTTAGCTGTGACAGATCCTGAACTTCGCCTGTGGATTTGACCTTACATCCAGCCGGAAGAAAGAACGAGACCAAAACCAATCCCAGACAAAGCAAAAGGACACAAACAAATACGCTTCGGCTAAGTTCCGATTCCACTTTTTATCACTGCCTCTTCAGTTTTATCCGCCATGCTTATTGGCGGATTAAGTTCCAGAGACGAAAATATAATTCCCTGAACCAACCTCGTAAACCGCCTTTTCGGCTTCCATTCGCAGGAACCGAACGCCCTCAGACATTCCTGCAGGTTGCCCGCTTTCGGTAACACTCTCGGCATCTTTTGCCGGTACGTACACCGTTGCGGTTGTGTTAGCCGGGATAGTGACATTCAATGTGAATAGACGCCCTTCTATTTTCCAGTCGCTGACAATCTTGCCGTGAATGGAGTCATAGCCTGCCTTTGCATAGCTGAATCCCCCGCCGGGCTGCGGACGAATAATGATTTGCTTATAGCCTGGCCCATCGGTGTCGATACCCGCAACAACTCCGAACATCCAGCGTCCCACGGAACCGAAAGCGTAGTGATTAAACGAATTCATGCCCGGGTCCTGGAAGCCCTTGTCCTCGGTCCAGCCGTCCCAACGCTCCCAGATGGTGGTCGCGCCGTTTTTGATACTGTAACCCCAGCTTGGAAAGGTATCGTTATTCAGCAGGCGGTAAGCGACATCGAGATTGCCCGTCTGCGTAAGTGCCGGCAGCAAATAGCTCAGGCCCACAAAACCGGTCGAGAGATGCCAGTTCTTTCTCCTGACTGCTTCCATTAGGTACTTAGCGGCAAGTCCGCGAATATCGGCCGATAGTAAATCAAAGTAAATCCCCATCGCATAGCAGGTCTGCGTATCGCCCTTGATGCGTCCGTCGTCGGAAACGTATGCCTTATTGAAGGCATCCCGGATTTGTTGGAACAACACCTCGTATTTTTTCGCATCTTCATTTTTACCGAGAACGGCTGCCGTTTTCGCCACCAGCCTTGTGCTGTAGGCAAAATACGCCGTCGCAATTACGTCTTTCGGTGTGTCGGAGCCGACCGCCACCCAGTCACCGTAACCATAGGCCGGGCGAAGCAGGTCTTTGCTGTTCTTATGCAGGTACTCAATCCACTTCTTCATCGATTCGTAGTGCCTCTCGACAACGCGCTTATCGTCATAAACCTCGTAAATTGTCCACGGGCAGATAACGCCGGCATCACCCCACGCTGGCACACCGCTGCCCATAGCCACCTTGTGCGGCGCGACATCGGGAAACGCGCCTTCTTTGGTCTGGGCATCTTCGAGGTCGACCAGCCACTTTGTAAAGAACGCACCAACATCCATATTATACGTCGCCGTGCGGATAAAAATTTGCGCATCGCCGGTCCAGCCCAGCCGCTCATCACGCTGCGGACAGTCGGTCGGTATCTCAATAAAGTTGCCCCGCTGGCCCCAGACGATGTTGCGCTGGAGCTGATTAACCATAGGATTAGAGCACTCGAATGTCCCCACCGGCGGCGTATCGGAATGCACGACCACACCGGTAATCGTATCAGGCGAAGGTTTGCCGGGGTACCCCGTTATCTCCACGTACCGAAAACCGTGAAATGTAAAGCCAGGCTGCCAAATCTCTTCACCTTTACCCGATAAGATATATGTATCTGTGCAGCGTGCCTCGCGAAGATTTGTTGTATAAATGGTACCATCCGGTTTGAGCATCTCTGCAAATCGCAGAACAAGCTTTGTCCCCGCCTTTCCCTCGACTTTCAGTCTAACCCAGCCTGCAAAATTCTGACCCATATCAAAAACATAGGCGTCTTTCTGCGGCTCGGTGATTTTAACGGGCTTGATTTGCTGCGTTTGGCGAACCGTCACCCCGGGATAGCTCTGAACCATCGGCTTCAATTTTGCGCCGACGGCTGCCGGCTTCCACGCCACATCAATGAAGCCGGGATTGTTCCAGCCGGCCATCTCTCGGCGAGCGTCATAGATTTCACCCATCAAAAAATCTGCCTCAAGATGTGGGCCGTAGTTGGCCTTCCACGATTTGTCCGTAACGACCGTCTGCCTTGTGCCGTCGCTATATTCGACCTCAAGCTGGGCGAACAGACGCGGCTCGCTGCCATAATGTTCCCTCTTTTTACCGAAACCGAGATAGCCGGCGTACCAGCCGTCCGCAAGAATTGCGCCGATGGCGTTGTCACCCGATTTCAGCAAATTCGTAACGTCATAAGTCTGATAGTACACCCGCTTGGTATAATCGGTCCAGCCCGGCGTGAAGTAATCCCGGCCTACACGCCGGCCGTTGATATGCAATTCATATAGACCAAGGGCAGAAGCATAAACAGTCGCACGCTCAATCGGTTTGTCAACAGTAAAAGTCCTGCGCAGATAAGGCGGCGGAGGTAAAACCAGGTCCTGTTTCTCCACCTTTCCCCAGGGAGCAGCCCCCACTTCGACCATCTCCTTTGCATCGGCCCAGGCCGAGTCATTAAAATCAGCTCTCTGCCATCCCTGCTCCTCTGTATCAGATACCTTCCAGAAGTGGTCAATCAAAACGGCCACGGCATCACCGCTTTCGAACTCTATGAGCAGCTTGCCCGCAAGACCGGCGGGATTCGGCTTATCGCCTTGATTTGCACCCGATATAGATAAGCAATTTGTACCCGCTTTCAGTTTCTCGGTTACATCGAGCGTGTAAGGCGGCTTCCATCCTAAAAACTTTTGCACTTCCCGGCCGTTTACAAAAAGTGTCCCTTCATTATCCATCGCAAGCTTGAAACGCGCCAGTTTGATTTTATCTGATGGGATATTGATATTACGTCTGAAAAACCGCGTACCAATCGGTGCACTCTGATGGGGCTCGCCCTCCGGAAACCAAACCCATCTGCATCCTTCGAAAGTAAGCAGGTCGGTTTCCTGCTTTTCTCTATAGGACGGCGGCGGCGCATCGTAACCTATCCATTTGGCCCGCCAGTCTTCGGACTCCAACAAACCCATAGTCCAGAAGGCCGGCTCGCTCCACGCCGACACTTTGCCATCCTTGTCCCACGCCCGCACTTTCCAATAGCAGTGCATACGTGACGTCAACTCCGCGCCTTTGTATGGAACGTGAATGCTCCGGTCCGACTCGATCTTGCCGCTGTTCCAGAGGTCACCTTTATTGCTGCTGAGCTTTTGTTCGCTGCCGGCCACGAGAATCTGGTAAGCCGTTTGTTTCTGGTCCCGCTGACTCGATTCCAGAACCCAGCTCAGCCGCGGCTCGACCACATCAATCCCCAGAGGATTGAGGCGGTATTCACAGCGTAATTTTTTCACCGCGACACCACTGCCCGTTGACACCGCACAGCCGTTTAAAACCAACATTACTGTCACCGATAGAATTGTAACTAACCGTCTCATTCTTATTTACCTCCACATTCCAAAAACGACCACAAGTGACTAAATTAAAACGTTTTTCAAAATTGCTTCACGAAACTAATACCAACTGCCGAGCCTTCGGCCCCACCCATATAGGGCAGCAGCTTAAAGCCCGCGATTTCAAGCTCTTTATGTTTGCCCGCTACGGTGTGGCCGACAACCCAGCCGAGTGTTGCACCAAAAACAACGTCACTGGCCCAATGGTCGCCGGTGTCCATCATTCTATAGGCCACAACAGATGCCAATCCGTAGGCGGGGATACCTACCTTCGGGCCGTAAAACTCATCCAATACGGAAGCGACCGTAAAGGAGCTCGAAGTATGACCGCTCGGCCAGGCCCGGCTCTTGTCGTTGGGTGTATCATTGTCCCTGACGGCTTTCAGTCCCATAGTAGTCATCCACGTAACCGAAAGGGCCGTCATCATCGTCCACGCCCGCTCTTTATTAAGCTGGTTCCCGCTTTCGGTGCTGAGCGCGTACCAAAGACCCGTTGCCGCAAAATGTGTACCCGGATGGCCAATTGCGTTAAAGCTCTCATCAGCAAAACCGTGAAAAACACTATGTCTCTCGAAGTGCTCCGCTATGTTCTTGTCGGCGCCGCTGTTGTGCATTGCAATGCTTGCACCGCCGGCCAGCAGCAGAGCAAAAAGATTGTCTTTTTTCAAATACACATCTTCTGAATCTTCGATGATTCTCCTCGGCCAATCCGCTAAATCGGCCTTTGCAGATTCGAGGAAAATACTTTTCTTCGACGGGTTTTCTGTTCGTCCTGCCTCGTCGGAAAGCTCCTCCGAATTTAGGGGTGGCGCTTCCGGTGTCCGGCTTCTAACCGGCCCCCCGCAGCCGGAAGCAAAAAACAAAACTGCACAGACACTGAAAACCAACACTACTGTCGCTAATAGAATTTTAACCAAGCGTCTCATCCTAATTTACATCTACATTCTCAATAAAAGCATACAATCACATTAACAGATTCTTTAAAATTGTTTCACGAAACTAACACCTACTGCCGAGCCGTCGGCCCCACCCATGTAAGGCAGCAGCTTAAAGCCCGCGATTTCAAGCTCTTTATGTTTGCCCGCTACCGTGTGGCCTACAACCCAGCCCAGAGCTGCACCAAAAACAACATCGCTGGCCCAATGGTCGCCGGTGTCGGCCATTCTATAGCCTACAAGAGACGCCAATACATACGCAGGTATACCTACCTTCGGCCCGTAATACTCATCCAATACGGAAGCGACCGTAAAGGAGCTCGAAGTATGACCGCTCGGCCAGGCCCAGCTATTGCCGTTGGGAGTCTCATTATCTCTGATACCTTTCAGCCCCACCGTAACCAGCCCCGTCACCGACAGGGCCGTCATCATCGTCCAGGCCCGTTCTCTATTAAACTGGTCCCCGCTTTCGGCGCTGAGCGCGTACCAAAGACCCGTTGCCGCAAAATGTGTACCCGGATGGCCAATTGCGTTAAAGCTCCCATCCGCAAAGCCGTGAAAAACCGGATGCCTCTCATAGTATTTTGCTATGTTCTTATCGGCGTTACTGTGGTGCATTGCAATGCTTATACCGCCGGCCATCAACAGGGCGGTAAGATTATGTTCCTGCAAAACCGTATCTTCGGAATCCTCGATAATTCTTCTCGGCCAATTGAGAAAATCCCTCTTTGCTGATTCAAGGAAAAGACTTTTCTTCGATGGATTTTCTGTTTGAATTGCCTCGTTAGAAACCTCCTCTGAATTTATAGCAGGCGCCTCCAGTGTTTGGCTTCTAACAGGTCCCCCGCAACCTCCAACAAAGAACGAAACTGCACAAACAGCTCCCAGCCAGAATCCATTCCAGCAAAATTTATTCATTTCAGCACTCCATTTTAACGTAATACGCTTCACAATATATACAATGAAAAAAAACTATTCCCATTCGATTGTTGCCGGGGGTTTGCTCGATATATCATACACAACCCGATTGACACCTCGCACCTCATTGATAATTCTGCTCGATATGGTCCCCAGCACTTCGTAGGGAATCCGTGAAAAGTCAGCGGTCATAAAATCTGGCGTCTCAACGGCCCTGACAGCGATAACATTTTCGTAGCTTCTTTCGTCACCCATTACACCTACGGTTCCGACCGGCACAAGCACGGCCAGGGCCTGGGATACTTTTCTATACAGCCCCGCCGATTTTATTTCATCTATTACAATCTCATCGGCGGCCCGCAGGATTTCAAGTTTTTCCGGCGTAACTTCGCCGATTATTCTCACCGCCAGTCCGGGCCCGGGGAACGGGTGCCGCCATACGATATCCTCAGGCAGCCCCAGGTATTCGCCGACAACGCGGACCTCATCCTTGAACAAATCCCGCAGCGGCTCAATCAGCTCAAAATCCAGCTCAGCGGGCAGCCCGCCGACGTTGTGATGAATCTTTATATTGGCCGCGGGATTGCCGTCTTTGGCGCCGGACTCGATAACATCCGGATAAAGCGTTCCCTGAGCAAGAAACTTCGCATCGGCGATTTTCGAAGCCTCCGACTTAAAAGCCTCGATAAACTCGGCACCGATTATCCTGCGCTTTTGCTGCGGGTCCGTCACCCCCGCAAGTGCACCCAGAAACTGCTCAGACCAATCGACAACCCGCAGGTCGATATGAAAATGGTCCCGGAAAGTCGAGACGACATTTTCGGGCTCGTTCCTTCGCAGCAGCCCGTTATCAACGAAGATACAGACAAGCTGCTCACCGATTGCCTTATGAATAAGCGAAGCAACCACCGACGAGTCGACGCCGCCGCTCAAACCGCATATTACCGTAGCGCCGCCGGCCTGCTTGCGTACCGTCTCCACCGTCTCGCTGACAAAGTCGCTCATCTTCCAGTCGCCGCTGCACCCGCAAATATCATAGAGAAAATTCCTGAAAACCACGGGGCCCTTCGGCGTATGCGCAACCTCGGGATGGAACTGAACACCGAAAAATTTCTTTTCTTTATGTTTTACCGCGGCAAACGGGCACGTTTCCGTAGTCGCTAATTTGACAAAATCGTCCCCTAACTGGCCTACCTGGTCACCGTGACTTGCCCAGACGGCAGTCGAATCCGGCATGTTTGCAAACAAATCGCTCTTGTCGATTATCTCCAGTTTTGTCCTGCCGTACTCGCGTCTTTCAGCGGCAATAATTTCCGCCCCCAAAATCTGACAGCCGAGCTGCATCCCATAGCAAATACCCAGAATCGGCACACCCATCTCAAAGATTTTCTCATCACACGTCGGAGCTCCCTCCTCTCTGACACTCGCAGGCCCGCCGGAAAGTATCACGCCTTTGACCGACAGCTTCGATAGTTCCTCCGCAGTTATACCTGCTCTGCAAATCCGCGAATACACATTATGCTCGCGGACACGCCTGGCTATCAACTGCCCGTACTGGCTGCCAAAATCCAGGATGGCTATCATCTCACGCGGCATAACGAGCCCTCAAAGAGAAATACGCAGAGGTCGAATGCAAACCACTTATCCACCCCTTAACGCATCGACTCATTGTCAGTCCTCAAAAGGCACAGCAGCCGAATAGTTCGGTGCCTCTTTGGTAATCTGGATATCGTGCGGATGCGATTCGGTCACTGACGCTGAGCTTATACGCACGAATTGCGCCTTCTTTCTCAACTCGTCGATATTTCGTGCCCCGCAATAGCCCATACCGGCCCGCAGACCCCCAACGAGCTGATACACAAAAGCATCAAGCATCCCGCGATACGGCACGCGTCCCTCTACGCCTTCCGGTACAAGCTTTTGTTTCTCCGTCAAGCTTTTCTGTCCGTATCTTTCCGCCGACCCTTTCACCATCGCTCCCAAAGAGCCCATCCCTCGATACTCTTTGAACTGCCTGCCCTTATAGATAACCAGTTGGCCGGGACTTTCCTTCAAACCCGCAAACAATGACCCTATCATCACGCTCGAAGCCCCGGCGGCAATCGCCTTGGTAATATCGCCCGACTGCCTGACACCACCGTCGGCAATAACCGGAATACTCTGCGGCTCAGCCACCTTGGCACAGTTCATTATCGCCGACACCTGCGGTACCCCAACACCGGAGATGACCCTCGTAGTACAAATCGCACCGGGCCCGATGCCGACCTTTATCGCATTTGCGCCGGCTTTAATCAAATCTGTCGCTGCCTCAGCGGTCGCAATATTTCCCGCAATCACGTCAATATCATAGTCCGCTTTGATTTTCTTTACGGTATCGATGACATTCTGCGAATGGCCGTGAGCGGTATCCACTACGATAATATCAACGTCCGCTCTTATCAGGGCCTCGATTCGCTCATAGTCGTGAACGCTCACCGCCGCCCCGACGCGCAGCCTGCCTCGCTTGTCCTTGGCCGCCAACGGATATTGCTGAACACGGTCGATGTCCCTCATTGTAATCAAACCCGCCAGCTCACCTGCTGAATTGACCAAAAGCAATTTCTCAACCTTATGCTTCTGTAAAATCTCCTTTGCCTGCTCGAGTGTCGTACCGGCCGGGCCTGTCACGAGATTATTCTTCACCATGACGGTACTAATCCTGACATCATAGTCTTTCAGAAACTTCAAGTCCCTCTTGGTCAAAATGCCAACGAGCTTCTTGCCGTCGACGATGGGAATCCCCGAAACATTCTGTTCGTTCATCAGCTCCTGGGCCCTTCTGACCGGCTCGCCCGGCGATAACGTGACCGGGTCGAGAATCACGCCGTGCTCGCTCCGCTTGACCTTAGCTACCTCTCTTTGCTGCGCCTCAACCGACAGGTTCTTGTGAATGACGCCCACCCCGCCTTCCTGGGCCAGTGCTATCGCCAGCGCCGCCTCGGTCACCGTATCCATGGCCGCTGAGACAATCGGGATATTTATCTTGATATTGTTGGTCAATTGTGTGCTGGTATCGGCCTGGCTCGGCACAATATCGCTTTTTGCTGGCAATAGCAGCACATCGTCGAAGGTTATACCCTCAGCGACAATCTTATTTTTGTCCATTTTCTACTCCAACAATGAATCGCCGTTTTTTGCTTCTTATTAAACCGGACAGTATAATACCACTGCAAAGGGTCGTCAAATCCTTTTTCGCAAACGACGAGGAACCTTTCTTTTCAGTCCACACAGGACGGTTTTTCTGTGCTTTTGTCGAGCCACAGGGAATATAATAGGAAAATTCGCAAAAGCAGAAATTTCAGCGCCCATTTTCAGCGTAAATGTAAGTCTACAATAATGAGAACTGGGCCGGGACGCGCAAAACTTGAAAAAGGATAAGTTAGTGCAGCAAGAGCCGGATTTAGCGTTAGTCGAGCGAGCTTGCAACGGCGATACGGACAGCTTCACCGAGTTATGCCGGCGATACTATCCGGCCATGGTCGCCATCGCCCATTCGATAATTGGCGACAGACATTTAGCTGAGGATGCAGCCCAGCAGACCTTTGCAAAGGCCGTTCGTAAAATGCCGCATTTGAAAAACAAAACCAAATTTGCCGCCTGGCTCGCTGTTATTTGCAGGAACGTCGCAAAAGATATGGCACGGACTGTAGGGGCAGGCCCGCGTGCCTGCCCTGTAACCGGCACCGCTGAGGACCTTTCGATGATAGCGGCCGAACCGCACGAAAATGACGTCACTGAGGCTGTTAAGGAAGCCTTAAACAAACTGTCGGCCTCAGCAAAAGAAATCATCTTCCTGCGATACTACGATGGCATGACGTACGAACAGATTTCCGCCGTCCTGAGAATCTCAGAGCAGGCAATAAACGGAAGACTGCGAAGGGCGAAGAAAAAAATGGCAAACTATCTAAGGCGTAGTGGTTTTGAAAAGGTGCAATAATGAGCAGGAAAAAAGATGACAAACGGCTGGACGAAGTAATCTCCCGGACCATCAACTCGGTTAAACCCGAGTTCGACGCCGAAAAATGGAAACAGAAATACCCTGAAGAATTCCAAATGCTCCGGTCCATGTCCGAAGGGGAAACTCGCACTCGCCGGCCAAGTATATGGCGGGCAGTTTGCCAAAGCCCAATAACAAAACTCGCTGCCGCGGCTGTGATAATTGTAGGTATTGGTCTTGCTATTCACTTTGGGCCGGGTGAGAAAGTTGATACTCCTATAGTTACAGAAGTTGCACAATCACCTATCGAGATGATGACAGCAATGTCACTTGAACGTGCGTTTCGGCGGGGAGGAATAGAAGCTGTAGAAAATCAATGCAAGGAGGCTTATAAGCCAATTGGACCAGTGCCGGGAAGCTTATCAATCGAGCAGATACTCGCAGAATTCAATGGCAATGGTCATAGCACAGAAAGGACGAAACTATGAAAACAATTAAAATCAGAAAAATAACAACGGCGATATTCGCTGTTTTGGTACTACTTGTATCAGCCCCATCAGTCCTTGCATATCCCCCGGACAATGCGGCAGTGCTTTATTACAAGGCCTTCACCCTGTATGAGAAGGAGGACGGGATTGATTTGTGGGACTACTTTAAGGGCAATATTGAATCCAACGAGAAAATAGAACAATACCTAAAGAAAAATCGCAGAATAATAAACATCGTGCTCGATGCCACTCGGATAGACCATTGCGACTGGGGATTGGACTACTCTCAGGGCACTGAAATCCTGCTGCCCCCTCTTCATAAAGCCAGAGAGATATTCGTGCTTCTTGCCGTCGACGCAAGGATGCAGACCCAAAGAGGTGAATACAGGCAGGCACTGGATCGCTGCATGAGTATCTACAGAATGGCCCGGCATCTGAACGAACGTCCAATCTTAAGCTACCTCATGGGTACCGCAATTAATGCTGCGAACCACAAATGCTTGACCCTGATTCTGTCGGATATGCCGCAGGATATAGAAACCTTGACCTGGTTGAGAGACGAGATTGCTGAGTTTGATAAACGACCGTTTTCTATAGAGCCGGTCCTTAGCTGGAAACGCGAAGCAGGAATCATCTCAATGTCTCCGGAAAAAATCGGCAATGCCGTGCGTTCCGGCCTTGACGATGGGCCTTTCAAAGAAAAGGTACTTAAAAAGATTCTTGAGGCTGATGAACAGTTTTTTGACAGAAACAAAGCCTACTGGAATGAATATATGGACGCCGTTCAAGCTGCCTTCGACTTGCCGTACCTGGGAGCGTATTCAAAACTTAAGCAGTTGGACGGGAAACCCTCGAAGGAGTTTACTAAAAATCCCGATGCAACCCTGACTGCTGCTTGTTCACCTACATGGTTGAAAATTTACACCATATCAACGAGGTTGGGGAGCCACAGTAATGCCATTAGGGCAGCTATTGATATTTACATAATAAAGGCCAAAACCGGTCGGTTGCCCGATGCGCTTCCGGCAGATTTGCCGAAAGATTTATTTAGTGGTAAGGATTTTGAGTATAAAAAAACAAGGGATGGTTTCGTACTTCGCTGCCAGGGCAAGGATTTGAGTAAAGACAAAATCTACGAATACGAATTCAAGGTTAAAAAGTGATGTATTAGTTTGTCAGTCAAAACAGGCCGGGCTTATTTGACCCGGCTTTTTTTGTGCATTTTTGACCCAATAACAGGTAAAATTGGGGGAAACAAAATTTCTTGTAAACGAAATTTGACTTAGCACCTCTATAATTACGGATGTGCGAATTTCAGTACATTCGAGCTATGCATGGCTTAAGTTTTTTAAGGATTAGAAAAGTGCCACAGCTAAGTTTCAAAGAGTTAGTGAATGATTACAGTGCAGCGGTCATGAAAACGGCGATTCGGATATTACGTGATAGTCAAAAAGCCCAGGACGTTCATCAGGAGGTGTTTCTGGCAATCCTGCGGCGATGGCACAAGTACAACGGCCAGACCAACTGGGGCGCATACCTCTACCGGGTCACGGTAAGAAAGGCAATGGAAATCGCAAAACGGTCAAGGACCGAACAGCCCGTTGAGCAGCATTGGGATTGTCCCGCATCTGGCGAAAGGCCTGATGACCCGTTGAGGACCGCCGAACTCCAGCAGAGGCTCACCGCATGCCTTGCCGGATTCCCGAAGCAACAGGCGGACGCCTTTGTCTTAGCGCGAATCGAAGGATTAACATACCGTAAAATTGCAGAAATTTTAGAATGTTCCCAGGAAACGGTGAGGGTACATCTGCATCGCGCACTGAAGCGACTTGCTCGTGAACTTGGCGATTATTTAGCTTGAAAGAATAGGTGAATTATGAATACGCACGAACAAATAAAGGAACTGCTGACCGATTACGCTTTAAGGGAATTGTCGGAGCAGAAATCCTCCGAGGTAAAACAACACCTTGCCGACTGTCAGGAATGCAGAACCGAGCTGAAAAAACTCGAAGCAGTACTCGAATGTGCCGACTCCATGAGAGAACTTTCGGCTGACCAGCAGGTAATTGAGTCAGCCAAAGAATCGCTCCTTGAAGCTGTGGCGAATGAAGAAACAAAACAAACGACCCCCAGGCCCACTATTCGCTTGGATTTTATATGGAGCAACATTATGAAAAGTAGAATCACTAAACTGGCCGCTGCTGTGATAATAATAGCGGTGCTTGCCAGTCTGCCATTCCTCGGCGGAAAAGATTCGGGGATTGTCCTGGCGAAAGTCCTTGAGAAAGTCGAGGAGACCAACGCATATATGTACACTATGGAGATGAAAATAACAGGAAAACTGATGCCGACCGCGCAGGAGACTAAAATTAGAGCGGTCGTCTCGGCCGATTATGGAATGAAGTGGTATTTGGACATGTTCGATCCCAATACCGGCAAGACAACAACCCAGCAGATTTATGTTCTTCCGGAGCAAAAGACGGTTGTTACAATTATGCCGGAGACAAAGCAATACATACGAATGCCGTTTGGTGATGAAATGCTTGTCAGGATGAAGCAGCAGAACAACGATCCGAGGGAAATCATAATGCAAATTATGAAATGCGAGTACACCAGGTTAGGCAAGGCCGTCATTGACGGTGTAGAGGTTGAAGGCTTCCGGACGACAGATCCTGAATTTGTGGGTGCCTTCGGTGGTGATACAACAAGCATTGAGCTTACACTGTGGGTGGATGTCGAAAACTGGCTGCCGTTCCGCTCCGAGATGGATATCAGTTCCGGCGAGCAAATGCAGGTGACCGGCGCCACTTACGATTACCGGTGGAACGTCCCGGTCCAGGCAAGTGATTTTAAGCCGTTTATTCCGGAAGATTTCAAACCCTTCTCGACCGATGGTTTGAAGATACCGGGTATGAGTGAGGCCGATGCCGTTGAAGGCCTAAGGCTATTTGCTGAGATGACCGGGCGATATCCAAAAAAGCTGAACATGATGGATGTTGCCCAGGAGATTGCCGCCTTCAACAACATCCTGATGGAAGAGTTGAAGAAACTGAAGGAAGAGATGGGCGACACGACCGAGATGACGAACGAAGAACTCCGCAACGCAGTCATGAAGAAGACCGAGTCAACGTTTCTAAAGAAACTGATGGAAGATATGGGCGACACGACCGAGATGACGAACGAAGAACACCGCAACGCGGTCATGAAAAAAACGATTGAAATAATGCGGCCGCTTCAGTCAATCGGCTTCTTCTACATGACGTTGGTCACAGACAAAAAAGAACCTGTGTATTACGGCGAGTCGGTCGGGCCGGACGACGCTGATATGGTACTGTTGAAATGGAAGGTTTCGGACGACCAATACCGAGTGATTTTCGGAGATTTGACCGCCGAGGACCTCACCGCAGAACAGTGGAACGAGCTTGAAAAATAGCTATCAAAACAGCTCTATAAGATAACAAACATAATCAGGCCGGGCCTTACAGCCCGGCCTTTTTTATGTCCTTTCACACAAAAATCGCTAAAATTTCTGAAAAGAGACAATTTTTTGTAAATTTGGTGCTTCCTGTTTGTCTTTATAACGGTACCTGATTTAGGAGTATCTATTGAGCGATCGTTCAGACAAAGACTTAGTTGTCGCCTGCTGTGCAGGAGACAGAAGTGCTTATGAGCTTCTTGTCCGAAAGCATTACAAGCGCATTTTTTTGATATCTCTGGGCATCCTTGGAAATGTTCACGATGCTGAAGATATGGTTCAGGACGCTACGATGAAAGGTTATGAACAAATACGAACATTAAGAGATGGCTCAAGGTTTGGCCTCTGGATTGCACGTATTGCCAAAAGCCTGTGTATGAATTTCATCCGCAGAAAAAAGTTCGCTAAGAAAGCCGCAGTCAAAAGAGTGATACCAGTAAATCAAAGTCTAAATGAATACGACAACCTTCAGCAGGCTATAGAACAATTACCACAGGAAACCAGACTGCCTCTCGTAATGTACTATTTTGACGGCCAGAGTGTCAAAAATGTTGCAGAGAGGCTGGAGATGTCCAACTCAGGTGTTTATCTCAAACTTCGGACCGCTATCAAGGAATTACACAACCTGTTAGCTAAGCAGGGAGATTCAAAATGATTAGGCCTTGTGACAAAATGCAGGAAAAAATCGCGGACTATGTGCTGGGAATTTTGAGCAAAGAAGAAAGTGACGCTCTGGCAGAACATATAAATAGCTGTGCCACATGCAGCCAATATGTTCAGGAGCTTCAAAATGAAAACCGTTTACTCCTGCAGTTAGGCGAGAAGTTGGATGCAGAAATGACAATTCGTCGGGATAAAGTAATAGAAGCCCTAAACCGTCACTCACCAACAGCACGAGCTAAAGTGCTTTCAATAGGGAGAATTATTATGAAAAGTCCAATAACAAAACTCGCCGCCGCGGCGGTGATAATTATTGCGGTGCTTGTTGGTATCAATCAATTTGGCGGCTCGACTAACAACGCAGGCATCACATTCGCCAGTACATTGGAGACAATGAAAAAAATGCCCTGGATGCATGGAATTATAGAGTACGATACTCCGAAAGGCAAGAAAACAATTGAAAGCTGGACATGTTTTGACCCGCCCATTTGGGCAACAAAAGGTACCAGAGTCAGTACGGTTTATGCAAACCCCATAGAGGGCAAAGAGTATTTGTACAGCCCCAGTGACCCCTACTCAAACAAGATAAGCATCATTCCAATCGGAGACATATACAAACCTACGGAGTTACCCATTGATATGATTGAACAAATACTTGAGAATCGGACTAATAAGGATGCTGAAATTTCAAGAGAGAGCTCTAACTTGGATGGCAAAAGGATTGAAGTTATTCACATCAACTCACCGATAAGGAAAACTACCTTGTACCGTGACGTTGAACGAAACCTGTTAATTCGCATGGACGATGTTATTGACACCTCAAACTCCGAACCAAAAAGAACGTCTATGAAAACAAAGGGCAAACTGTCAGCAAAAGTGCCTGCCAAAGACCTGCCAAAAGCAGACTTAAATGTAAAATATAAGTACAAAGGTCTTTTTGATTATCCTGATCAGGGTCCGGGAGACATATATGACCTTGGAGTACCTCGAGATGCGGAAATTGACAATTATTGCCCCACAGGCGCTCTTGCTGATATATTTGCCGAAGTTCGACGGCGCATAAATAAAGCTTATGATGGTTACGTTGCCATAGTCCTCGAATCCAGGTTTGATGACGGCGAGCCGGCACATCCGAAAATCACCATGATGCGACCAAGAAACCCGGCCGACTGGCCGTTTGCTTGGATCGGTATAAAGTCGATGGCATGGTTTCATCCCCGGTGCTTCGCTTTAAATTGGAATAGCTATGATACCAACTACGAAATGCTACCGGCTGATCCACAACACGAAGCTTTGGTCGGTTTTAGAGCTGCTCAAATCCAAAAATCGAGCGTCAAAAGAAAAAGAATCGATGAATATTGGCTGGATCCCGAACGGGATTACATTGTGATGGTGCACGTCCGTTACGAAGACCATATGAATCGTTATTGGGACAGCACAAAGAAAACAATCACCTTGGCCACAAAGCAGACACCAGACGGACAGTGGTATCCTGGCCACATAAGCCATGAGTGGGACTACACCAATGATACAGGACGTCACAAACAGAAAATTGACAAACGAATTATCCTTGATACCGAACTAACATTCCCGGAAGATAGCTTTGAAGCCGACTATATTTTCAACGGCGAATAAATGATTCCATGTCTATCTAAACCTCTGAGAGTTTCAAAAGGCCGAGCTAACTTTAGCTCGGCCTTGTTTATACGCTGTTGCTGTTTATCCTAAGTTGTATGGCTCCACCATCCGGTTGTGCGGTTTGAAGTGGTACTGGCACTGCCCGAGCGGTGTCCCGACCACTTTTATCTTGTCCGGGTCTCCCTGTCCCATGCCGGCCTCGGCCATCGACGTCAAATACATTATCTTGCCCGGGTCAAATCCCATTATCTTTGTTGCCAGAATATCCATAGCCAGCGGGTCCCGGCTGGCCAGTGTGATCCTTGCATCCACCTGTGTCCCGCTTGACGGCCCGTTGCCCTCCATCGCCTCAAAGCCGTCGATAACACCTAAATCCGGATAAATCTCCTGGGCCAGATGGAACATGTTGTAATGCAGGACCGCCTCGCGCGAAAAATTATACACGGAGTGGGTCAGCCACTTATCATTGGTTTTGTAATCGTTTAAGGGCGCCCCCAGCAAAACATTCTTCAACGACAAGGTCGTCACAACCCTGTCGTGCGTCTTCATCTTGGCAGCCGAGATAATGTACACATCCGGGTCCAAAAAGGTCGAGATAATCCTTATCGGAGTTGGTCGGTGACCCTTACCGAATACATACCGATACTGCCAGCTCTCGCGGTTCAGGTCGACGAGCTTCACCTTATATTCCTTCTCCAGCGGCAGATAACCGTAGTTCTTATAGCCGTCAAACGTTCCTTCTCTGGAAGCAGTGGATTCCCCGATAATAATCTGGCCTTTATAGTGGGGCCTTAGAAAATCCAGTATCCCTCGTATGGCGTCGACGTGTGTGGCAGCCAGTTGGCGGGAAGTAACAACAAAATTCGGCTTTATTAAAATTTTCTTTTTGCCCCCGAGGGATCCAAGAACCTCATCCTCGATATTTTTCAGTACCTGAAATGTAATCTGGCGCCTCTCGCTGCCTTTGACCAGGCTCACCTTTGCAGGCTGTGTTTCAGTCCTGAACAGTTGGTCCTTTTTAACATGCGGACTTCCCGGCGCCGCTTCAGCAACGCCCGGCCCGGAAGATTTGCCGCCTAACGCCAGACCAATCGCCCCTATACCGAACCCCTTGAGAATATCGCGTCGATTCAGGCGATTCCTCTCATTTGCCATTACCCGCTCCTTTCATAATCCTGCTATAGTAAATGACGGCGATGTAACACTTTAGCAATGCAGCCCGAAACAGCCGCCAGGTTTCAAATCTAAAACTGTTCACCTCTGCTATATGCCTTTGACCCGCATCCGGACAGAATACAACGAAGTCCTCGCCGTGATAAAGAGTGTCTTTTTGTCCTTACTACCGAAGGTAACGTTGGCAGGTCCTTCCGGCACTTCAATCGTTTCAATCTTTTCGCCCTCTTTGTTGTAAACCAATACAGCCCTTGTCGTCAGGTAAATGTTACCCTCATTATCAATTGTCATCCCGTCGGAACCTTCGGAGGCAATAAGCTTTTTGTTCGAGAGCGTCCCGTCTTTATTGATAGTATACACAAAGGTCTTTTTCCCGCCGTTGTCCGTAACATAAAGGAGCTTGCCGTCCGGCGTCCCTATTATCCCGTTAGGTCTTACCATATCATCGATTACACGGACAAGCTTTTTACGGTCCGCCGACAGATAATAGACATGCTCACCGTCCTGCTCCATACCTTCCCTGTTTCCATAACGAGGGTCTGTAAAATAAATACCGCCCTTCGGGTCAAGCCAGAGGTCGTTGAGACTGTTGAACTTTTTATCCTTATACTTGTCGGCCAGCACCGTTACTTCACCTTTTGGAGTGATGGAAACTAACCGTCGTCCGCCTCCTTCACAGGCCAGCAGATTCCCCTTTTTATCAAAGTAAAGACCGTTGGCGCCGCCGGAGTTCTCGCGAAACGTCGATAATTTGCCGTCCAGCGACCATTTGTGGATTCGATTATTCGGGATGTCCGAAAAAAAGATATTGCCCTGAGCGTCCGCCGCCGGCCCTTCGGTAAAACTAAAGCCGCCGGCAAGTTTCTCCACCTTTGCCC
>Ga0315534_1000467_pt1 | contig 27817 bp, 22 predicted proteins | sample SalMarSW160240MG_FD_203094 | JGI IMG/M metagenome (GOLD analysis project Ga0315534, IMG submission 203094) | Salt marsh sediment microbial communities from the Plum Island Ecosystem LTER, Massachusetts, United States - Salt Marsh Sediment SW1602-40 ...
GTCTATTACACCAACCTAGCCGTCATGCAGGCCTGCATCAAGGCCGGTGCGCACTACACCGATATGGGCGGACTTTTCCACACCACGCGCAAGCAGCTGGAGCTGGACGGCGCATTCCGTGAGGCCGGGATCAGTGCTGTCCTGGGCATGGGTTCAGCCCCCGGTATTCCCAATATCCAGGCCCGCTATGCCGCCGACCGGCTTGATACGGTTGAGAGCATCCGGATCTATGACGGGATAAAGCCACCCGCGGGAGAGGACATGCGCTTTACCTACGCAGTTCCGACCATCCTGGATGAGCTAACCATCGAGCCGATGGTTTTCGAGGATGGGGCCTTCGCTGCCAAGCCGCCGCTAACTGGTTTCGAGGACTTCCTGTTTGCACCGCCGATCGGCGTGCTCCCGATGCACCTTTCGCTGCATTCGGAAGTTGCCACGCTGCCGGTCTCGTTCGCCGACAAGGGCGTTCGTGAGTGCTTTTTCAAGATTGATTACTGGGGAATGGCACCCGAAACGGTCGAGAAGGTGCGTATCCTGGCCGATTTTGGTTTCAACGGAAGCGAGGCGGTGGAAGTTGCCGGACAGATGGTTGTCCCGCGCCAGGTAATGGTGACGCTGCTCGACAACTTCGTCCCACCCCTAACGGATTTCCTTGCACCGGCAAAAAGCAAGCCGCCGGATTGGGTGAAGGAGATCGTTACAGAGATACGCGGCACGGTGGAAGGGGAGCCGGTTACCTACCGCATGGGCACCCTTACCTGCCGAGGCGCTCTACCGACCGGTCTCGCACCTGCTCTGGCTGCGATCTGGCTGGCGGATAAGAGGATCGAGCCCGGCGTACATCCGCCTGAGCTGGCCTTCGACCCGGTGGCTTTCTTGAAGGAACTTGAGCCGTACGATATCCCGACCGTCGTAACCGTCAGCCGAGGGCTGTGAAATTGTGAGCAGGGGTATCACGGATTTGATGGAGTAGGTCTACCTTCAAGGAGATCGATATTCCAGGATATCCCTGCTTAAAACATTCCCCCTCAATGAATCTGTAAAATTATTCAGATTTCTCACCCCCTACTCGTCTCCCGGCCAGGATAGAGTAGAGGGTCTATTCTTAATGTGACAGCATTGGTCAGGACCTGGTCCTTGCGAGGAAAGGTGCTCGAGAAACAAAGCCTCACTGTGCAGGGCGTCTGGCCGCGTGGATTGCTCTATGCTCTGGACATGGAAAACTCGACCCGCGCATGCTATGATCGACGATCATCCGATCTCAAACGCGGGGTACAGGCAATGAGGCATACCCCGGTCGAGGGCTGATTTGCACACCTTGGGACGACGCGGCTTATACACGGTGCTATTTCTTCTTATGTGGCTACTTCCGGTGCTGGCGTGCAACGCTCCGGGGCGGCTCGTGCGTCCGAATTCGGGGTTCACGGCTGAGGATCTGCGGCAAACGGTGGAGGCGATGCCGCGCCCCGCGACGCTCACACCTGCCCCTGGCTCCACCCCCAACGGTTCACCAGCAGCAATCCTGGTTCTCGATCAAGCGCCAACACCTTTTCCAACCGCGCCGGGATCTCTGTACCAGTATGAGACCAGGCCCGGCGATACGCTGGTTGCGCTAGCCCGCCGCTTTGGTGTGGATGCGGGTCAGATCTTCAGCCAATCGCTTCTCCCCGATCAAGGCTTCTTGCCGGCGGGGACCTTTCTGACGATCCCGGATCGCGTAGGGCAAGTCTCCCCCGCAAAGCTCATCCTACCTGATAGTGAACTGGTCTACTCCCCGACGGCGATGGATTTTGATGTCCAAGGGTTCGTAGATTCGGCCAGCGGTTTCCTAGCTGAGTATCGGGAGGTCTTGAAGGATAAAAAGTCGCTCACTGGAGCGCAGATCATCCAGCGTGTCGCCGACGAACTCTCGGTCAATCCCCGCTTGCTCTTGGCAATTCTGGAGATACGCAGCGGCTGGGTGTTTGAACACCCACCCGGGGCGGGGCAGGTGCGCTACCCGCTTGGATTCGAGATCGCCGGCCGGGAGGGCCTGTTTGAAGAGGTGCGGATTGCAGCAACGCAGCTCAACCTGGCGTACTACGGCTGGCGGGAAGGGAGCTTTCAAACGATCCACTTCCAGGATGGTGGGACCATCCGGCTCAACCCAACATTGAATGCGGGAACCGTCGCAGTTATGCATCTCTTTACCCTGTTCTCCAAATCCCAACAGTGGGTCGATGATGTTTACGGCCCGGTGGGTTTCGCTGTTCGCTACCGGGGTATGTTTGGTGAGCCCTGGATGCGCGACGCGACTATCGGAGCCTTGTTGCCCGGGGATTTGGCACAGCCGGCGCTCGAGCTCCCGTTTCGCCCCGGTGAGGCCTGGGCTTTGACGGCTGGTCCTCACAACGCCTGGAACGCGGGGACGCCTTTGGGAGCGTTGGATTTCGCACCGATCATCGCGGAGGAACCCTGTGCGGTTTCCTACCGCTGGGTTACGGCATCCGCGCAGGGCATCATCGTTCGTGCCGTTGATAACGCCGTGGCCCTCGATCTGGATGGGGACGGATATGAGGGGACAGGGTGGGTCGTTGTCTACTATCACATTGCCGAACAGGGAATGGTGCAGGAGGGCGCGCACGTTTCATTGGATGACAAACTGGGGCACCCATCCTGTGAGGGCGGCCAAACAACGGGCACACATGTGCATGTGTCCCGAAAATTCAACGGCGAGTGGCTGTCAGCCGATGGCCCGGTTCCCTTCGTTTTAAGCGGTTGGCGAGCGGTGGCGGGTGAGCGGATTTACGCCGGCCAGCTGGTTAAGGGTGAGCAAGTAGTAACGGCAGATCCGAGTGGCCGGTCGGGTTCGACGATCCGGCGCTGAGTGGGCAATGCCCATCCCGGTAAGCAATCTTCGGGCGAACGGCCAACCCCTACGTATCTGGGAATATGTGAATCGTGTTCGGATTTCTTCCGCCCATTTGTTTTTTAACCTTGACTCCATCAGTGAATATTTTTTAGCGAATGAATTCCTGGGCAGGGTGAATTGCATGACCTGGAATAGATGAGGCAGGAGGAATTGTCGAGTTGGATGTTGTTGGGTGAGACAAAGTTATAAAAAACCGCTATGATGGGATTCGTTAAACAAGACCCGCCATTCCTATGCCAAACCAAACAGTCCTTCTGACCAAGATTCACCCACCGCAAAGCAACGCCCGTACACTGGGGCGACCCAGGATCACGTCGGCATTGTTGGAAGCCCTCCACTACCGGCTGACGGTGGTGCAGGCCGGCGCCGGGTATGGCAAGAGCACCGCGGTCATGTCATTAATCGGCCGGCATAAACCGCTTATCTGGTACCAGGTCTCGCGTGAAGACGGCGATCCCTTTGTGTTCCTCCAGCACCTGCTTTACGCCACACGGATTGCCCTGCCCAATCTAGAAGGTCTGCCGATACCCTTCCTCGAATCCTGGGATGGTTCGCGCGGCCCGCTGCCTACGCGTGAGGTCCTTTACCGTTACCTGAACGAGTTGAATGAGGGTTTGGACGAACCCGTGCTGATGGTATTAGAGGATATCCATCTCGCTTCACATGAGCTAGAAATATCCGGGGCACTTGATGAGCTGATCAGCCTTGCGCCTGCTCATCTGCACTTTATCCTGACGACACGCCTTCCGCTTGATCTTGCCAGCATGTCGCGTTGGATGGCGCGAGGGCAGCTGCTCCAGGTTGATCAGATGCTGCTCTCCTTCACCCCGCATGAAATTGCACAACTCTTCCGGGAGCGATATGGGTATTCGTTGACTACGGACGAGGTGGAATTCCTAATCGATGCCACCGAGGGCTGGGCGATCACGCTGCAGCTTATCGGACAAAGTTTGGGAAGCAGGTCAGTCAGTAATGTACGCCAGGCGCTGGATTTCCCGTCTGCATCTTTAGATGCCCTGTTCGAGATCCTGGCCAAGGAGGTTCTCATCCTCCAAACACCAGTAGTGCGTGAGTTCATGCGTATTACTTCGATCCTGGATGTGATGACGCCCGAAGCATGTGATGCGCTTCCCGGCGTCCAGGACAGCCAGGCGATGCTCGAAAAACTGCATCGGGAGGACTTGTTCGTTCTCAAAGTTGCAGAGGGCGTGTACCGCTATCATCATATCTTCCACCGTTTCCTGCGCCGGCAATTAAAGGAAGCAGAGGCGCATGCATGGCATAAATTGGCTTCCGATTACTACATGGCGGCCAATGATATGGATGCCGCGTTCTATCATGCACTTAAGGCTGGGGATGAATCTACCGGCGCAAGCGTCCTTACCGCGTACGGCGAACATCTTCTGCGCAGCGGCCGCTATACCACTCTGAATGGGATGTTGGGAGCGCTCGAACCCGAGATGCTTCGCCAGCACCCTGTTTTGCTCTTCTTCCTTGGGGATCTGGCACGACTGCACAGCCGATTTCAAGAGGCCTTGGGTTGGTACCAGCAAGCGGAAGCCTTGTGGCGTGAACGCGGCCAGATGGAGGGGGTCAGCCGGGCACTGCGTGGGCGAGCGCGTGTTTACCTCGATACGGTCAACCCCAGCAAGGCTGAAGAGCTTCTGCAACAGTCGCTGCGCCTCTCCGACGGAACAGCAGACCGGGACACGATGGCCAATCTCTACGAGCTACTGGCTGAAAATAAACTCAATGCCGGTAGAGGCGATGAGGCGGAAGCTTTTCAGCGTCAAGCCACAGAACTTCGTCGTGAGGGTCCAGCAGACTCGCAATTGCTCATCCGGGTCCTGCTGCGTACCGGGCGGCTGGCAGAGGCGCGCATGCAGCTTGAGCAGTTAGCTGAGGTCGAACGGATAGATCCAGTCCAAAAACCGCGTGCACACCGTGAGACTCACCTGCTTTTATCGATTATTTATGCCATGCAGGGAGAAGCTGTGGCTGCGTATGAATCGGCGCTTGAAGGCACCCGGCGGGGCGAACAACTCGGCTCACCCTTTGTAAATGCAGTGGGGTATATGCGCCAGGGGCATGCCTTGATGATGCTGTCCGATTCAGGGCAGTACGAGAAGGCGATCGAGATGTTCAATGCCGCGATCGAACTTAGTCGTTCGCTTCGCATCCCACGGCTGCGCGTGGAAGCCTACTGGGGGCTTACTCGCGCCTACGGTTACCGGGGTGACCTGGTCGAAGCCGTTCGATCGGCACAGATGGGCATTGAAATCGCGGATCGTGCCGGTGATGAGTGGATTGCTTCACTCATCAAAAGCACGATGGGTGCCTGTCATATCCTGGCTGGTGGGAATGAAGAGGGGCAGATTTGGCTCAGCCAGGCGATGCATGGCTTCCAGGAATGCAGTGATCCGTTCGGGCTGACCAGCGCCCGCTTGTGGCGCTCGATCGGTTGGTTCGATAGCGGTAATCTGGATCAGTTCGGCGATTCATTCAAATGGGTCCTCGATGCCAGCCTGCGCCATGACTACATGGTTTTATTGACCAGGCGCACCTTACTGGGCGTTCCGGATGAACGGCGGATGGTGCCACTGCTTCTGCATGCCCGCGATCAGGGTTGGTCGAAGGGATACCCTGGCCGGCTGCTGCATGCTCTCGGGCTGGGGGATATTAAGATTCACCCTGGTTACCAGCTGCGGATCGAAACCCTGGGTGGGTTCAGTGTGTGGCGCGGGCGTGAGCCGGTTGCCTCCAATGAATGGAAGCGTGAGAAATCCCGTCAACTGCTGCAGGTGTTGATCGCCCACCGGGATGCTCCACTTGATCGGGATCAGATTTGTGAGTGCCTGTGGCCCGGCGCGGATCCCAGTCCCAGCCACCGCAATTTCAAAGTCGCGCTAAGTACGCTCTATCAAGTGCTTGAACCCCAACGGGAACCAGGCAGCGAGTCAGCCTACATTGTCCGGGAGGGTTCCACTTATGCTCTTCGACCAGGCTCTGACCTGTGGTTGGATGTCGATGACTTTGACATCGCCGTCCGTGAGGCCGAACTGATCGTGGATGATGATCCACAGGGCGCGCGTGAGAAGCTGGAACGCGCGCTTATGCTGTACCAGGGTGATTTCCTGAGCGACGCCCGCTATGAGACCTGGGCAGCTACCGAACGAGAGCGTTTGACCGTCCAATTCCTGAAGAGCAGCGATCGTCTGTGCGAGCTATCCTTGATCACAGACCCAGAATCGGTGATCGATATATGCCAACGTGTGCTTGCGCTGGACAATTGTTGGGAGCGTGCATACCGTTTTATGATGCGTGCCTATGCCAAGCTTGGAGATCATGGCCAGGTTGCGCGCACCTTCCAGACCTGCCTGGAAACGCTGCGCTCGGAGCTGGATGTAGCCCCAGCCTCACAAACCTTCGATCTCTACCGCACGCTGATCGAATCCCACGAATAACCCTGGGTAAGATGTAACTGCGGCGTAACATAGACTTGCTATGCTGAGCACAGGAGGGTTGTGCTCTTGCCATTATCACAGGAGACAAACATCTCCTCGTTTCTCCTCCGATTTATCGATGTCACACAGCCGGTTGATCAAGCTGATACCGTCTACCGTGGCGTCATCCGTCACATCCAGTCCGGTGAGGAATTGTCCTTTACACGTTGGATCGAGGCGATGGAATTCATCCAGCACTATTTTCCGGTTGAAGATCTGGATCCCAGCATCGATGCTGAGGCGTGAAAGAGCTGGCTGGATCAGAGATTGGATAATCCGATCTCGGTCACCAGTGTATGGCGGCGATCGAGAAAAAGGAGAGCAAGATGCGATTGAAGGATCGAGTTTGCATGATCACAGGTGCCGCTGCCGGGATTGGCAAAGCCGTCGCGCTCCGTTTCGCACAGGAAGGTGCGATCGTCTGCATTTGTGACCTTGACGAGGCGGGTGGTACAGAAGTTGCGCAAGAAATCGGTGGATCGTTTCATAAGGTAAACGTCGCCGAACGGGATGAAGTCCAGCGCTGGGCCGAGGCAGTGCACGCTGATCACGGCCGGATCGATGTCCTCATCAACAACGCCGGCGTGCTGCGTGATGGCTTGCTGGTCAAGGTCAAGGACGGTGAACTGGTCAAACAGATGCCGGAGGAGGAATTTGACCTGGTGATCGACGTGAATTTGAAAGGTACTTTCAACTGCGCTCAAGCAGTGGTGCCCTTCATGATCCAGCAAAAGCAAGGCGTGATCATAAATGCCACATCGATCGTCGGGCTGGATGGCAACTTTGGTCAGACCAACTACGTCGCCTCCAAAGCTGGCGTTATTGGGATGACAAAGGTGTGGGCGCGTGAACTCGGACGGTACCAGGTGCGCGTGAACGCCATCGCACCGGGCTTCACGCTGACCGAGATGGTGCAGCAGATGCCAGAGAAAGCCCTGGAGAGCATGGTGTCCCATACACCGCTGGGTCGCATGGGGCAGCCCCTGGACATCGCCAATGCCTATCTCTTCTTGGCCTCGGATGAAGCCAGCTTCATCACCGGGGTCACGCTGCGTGTCGATGGCGGGATCGTGGTCGGGACGTGAGCAGCAGAATGAAGCGTCATCCACAAATTCTCTCCACAGGAAGCTACGTCCCGGAACGGGTGGTCACAAACGCCGAGATAGACGTGATCTTGGGCGAACCGACCTCTGCCTGGTTGGAAGAGAATGTCGGCATCCTGGAACGGCGTTGGATGGCTGACGACCAGACAACATCCGATCTGATCGTAGAAGCTTCCCGACAGGCGCTCTTGAGGGCCGGGATCAAGGCCGAGCAGCTGGATCTATTGATCGTCTCGACCGATACCCCCGACTACCTCTCACCAAGCACTTCAGTCGTGGTCCAGGATAAATTGGGAGCGGTGAATGCCGGCTGCTACGACGTCAACAGCGCCTGCGCTGGATGGGTGACCGCGCTTGACCAGGGCGCACGCTATCTTCTGACGGATACAGACTTGAACTATATCCTGGTTGCTGGCGGCTACGGTATGAGCCGCTTCCTGAATCTCAAAGACAAGAAGACTGCCAATCTCTTCGCGGATGGTGCTGGTGCGGTCGTGCTCGGTGTTGGTGATCAGCCCGGCTTTCTAAGCAGCAATCTGCTAGCCAGAGGGGAGTTCCATGATGCCCTGGGGATCTACACTGGCGGCGCCTGGCGTCCCTGCACTCCAGAAAACCTGGCGGCGTATGGGGCGCCGCGTGTCGAATTTGTCAAGAAGTTTCCGAAGACATTCAACACTGAATACTGGCCGAAGTTGATCGCTGGCGCCTTGAAGAAAGCCGACCTTGACTTCGATGATGTCGATCTCTACTTGTTTACGCAGCTCAACCTGCGCACGATCGAGGCCATGATGGAGACGCTCAAGCAGCCCATTGAAAAAACCTATTGGGTTATGCACAAGTGGGGTTACACCGGTTCACCATGCGTGGCCATGGCACTCGATGACGCCATCAGCGCTGGGCGGGGTCCAAAACCGGGTCAGGTGGTGCTGTTCTGCGCCAGTGGAGGCGGCATCAGTATGGCGGCCTCGGTCTGGCGTTGGACAACAGGCTGATAGGGAGCAGAATGCCCTACATCGACACTCCGGAGCTGACGATCCACTACCGCATGAGCGGTGCAGGTCTGACGCCGATCGTATTTCTGCATGGCAACTACGCTTCTGCCCGCTGGTGGGAACCGCTGCTGGCCTGCGTGCCGGGCGCATACCGTGCCCTCGCACCTGATTTGCGCGGCTGTGGCAGTCGCGAACACCACACCACGCGCACGGGTTATCTAACGCGCCGTATCATCATTAATGACCTCGTTCTGGATCTGGAGCGTCTCCTGAGCGGTCTCGAGATTGAACGGGTGGTCCTGCTCGGTCATTCGCTGGGGGGGGGTTGGTGGCGACCAGCTACGCGATCCGCCATCCGGAAAAGGTGATCGCCCTGGTTCTTGAAGATACTGGCCCGGCCGGGGGGATCAAGTTCGGCTCGGTCACCACCAATTTCCTGCTCCTGCTGGAAATAAAAAACCGCAGGATGCTCCAGCTTTGGCTACGGCGGGCCGGGATCCCGCAAACAGGATCGCTTGCCAGGTCACTGGTCGACGACGCGCTGTCGGCTTCGCGCGGGCTCTACTACCAGTTCGCTCGGGCAGCCGCAGCCTGGAAGGCGGGTGACCGTGTGCGGCACATCACCGCCCCTACCCTGCTGCTGTGGGGGAGTGACGACCGGGTGATGCCCAATCATAACGCACAAGCCTACCTGAAGCAGATTTCGGGCTCGCGTTTGGTGTTGATCGAAGATGCGGGTCATTCACTCCATCTCGAGCAACCCACGCGATTTGTCGAGGAGCATTATGCCTTCCTTGATCCTCTCATCTACCGTGGTATCCGTGCCCGCGTGCTTGACTGTGCTGAGCAGGAATGGGAGTCAGAAGCAGTTGCTTGAGGTTGTATCTTTACAGAATAGTCAATGCGAGGATCACGTCCGAAATTATCCTCGGGGATAGAGGCCCATGGCAGACCAACCCACTTCACCGGATCGCTCCGGCACCATTAAAGTTGAACAAGGTACTCGCCAGATCTACTGGGAATACTTCGGCAAAGGCGAACGTGAAGTCGTCGTCCTGTTGAATGGCCTGGCGATGCTCACCAAGTCCTGGCACCGCACTGTGCCGCTGCTGCAACCCGAGTTCGACCTATTGTTGTACGACTACTTCGGTCAGGGTCAATCATCCCAGGAGGATGAGCCTTATTTCATCGACAAATTCGCCGAGTACTTGATCCAGGTCATGGACGCCAACGCGATCGATAAGATCCACCCTATCGGCGTCTCCTATGGTGGTTTCATTGCTGCCGAGCTAGGCCGATTGTTCCAGGATCGGCTGCACACGTTGACGCTGTCCGGCATCTTGCTGACGAACGAGATCCAGTTCCAGATGTACCACGATATCTCATTGATGTTCTACAAGCACGATGATAGGGCGTTCGATATCTACACCCACTATCTGTACGAGAAGATCTTTAGCGAAACCTTCGCCAGGCGGATCTATGGTGAAAAGATGGAGAAAGGTCGCCGCAATTTTTACGATCGCTATCGCGATAAGCGCTACTGCTTGATCCGCCTGACCGAGGCCCAGGTTCCATTCTTCGAGAATATCCGAATGGATGAGAATGCCTATCGCGACATCCAGACGCCGACGCTAATCTTCACCGGTGAGGAAGACAGGGCCATCCCACCCTGGCAGCAAGGCAAGCTGCTGGATATTCTGCCGGTCAGCCGCCAGATCATGCTAGCGGAATGCGGTCATATGACCTACATGGAGAAACCAGAGATCTTCTGGCCGACGTTAAAGAAGTTTTTCTCTCTGAAGACCATCGAGTTTGAGCTATGAGAGCGTCCCATCTGATTCCTCCGGAGGTGGATGATGTATATCGGTGACTACCTGGGGCGGCGTAAGATCTATTCACCCGACAAGCTTGCAATTATCGATGCCGGCAAGGATCCCGAACTTCGCCTGACCTATCGCGAGTGGAACGACCGTGTGAACCGTTTCGCCAATTGGTTAAAAGATGAGCACGGGGTGGGCAAAGGGGACCGGGTGGCGATCCTGGCCCGCGATGGCGTCGAGCACCTGGATTGCTTCTTTGCCTGCGGGAAACTCGGCGCGATCCACACTGCGCTCAATTGGCGCCTGCACTGGCGCGAACTGGTTGCGCTGATCGAGGAAACATCACCCCAAGTCCTGATCTATTCGGACGATTTCATCGAGGCCGTTGGTGAAATTGAGAAGGCGACGCGGGATGGGGCTCATGCGCTCAGCGCCTTCCTGCATATCGAAGGCGACGGGATCCCCGGCTCCATCCGCTTCGAAGATGTGATCGCAAGCGCGGTGGATACGTCCGTCACCTGTGACAGCCTCGAAGCCGAGGACATCGCCTGTTTACTCTTCACGGGAGGCACGACCGGGCTGCCAAAAGCTGCGCAGATCAGCCACCGTCAAATTTGCTGGAATGTGCTTAATACTGTCATCCACGACCTGAGCCATGATGACACCTACCTTTGCGTGTTTCCACTCTTCCACGCCGGGGGGTTGTTCGCCTACGTCTCATCCCAGGTCGTCTTCGGGAACACCACCATTCTCACCCGGCAGTTCGATCCAGAGCAGGTTCTCGCCTTGATCGAGCGTGAGAAAGTGACCGTGTTTGCGGGGGTTCCTACGATGTACCAGATCATGACCCAGGCGTCGAATTGGGAGAGCTCAGATTTGAGCAGCCTGCGTTTCTGCACCAGCGGAGGTGCGCCGCTTCCCGTCCCACTCGTGGAACAGTACACGAGTGAGAAAAAGATTCGTTTCAAACAGGGCTTTGGGATGACCGAGTATGGGCCTGGGCTCTTCGCGCTGCCACCCGAAGACGCCATCCGGAAAGCCGGCAGCATCGGCCGGCCTAATTTCTTTGTGGACGTGCGCGTAGTCGATGAAGGAAACAAGCCGCTTGGTCCGAACGAGCGTGGCGAACTGCTATTGAAGGGTCCCAGCGCCTGTTCGGGATATTGGAATAACCCGCAAGCGACTTCTGAAGTCATCGATGAGGATGGCTGGTTCCACACCGGTGATATCGTCGAATACGACGATGAATGGTATTTCTATGTCCGGGACCGGAAGAAGGACATGTTCATCTCAGGCGGTGAAAATGTCTACCCGGTTGAGATCGAAAACGCACTCTACCAGCATCCCGCGGTTCTGATGTGCGCTGTGATCGGCCTTCCCGATGAGAAGTGGGGCGAGATCGGCGTTGCCTGTGTCGTGCTCAAACCAGGAAGCAACACGACCGCGGACGAGCTGATGGGGCACATGCAGGACCACTTAGCCCGCTACAAAGTTCCAAAACGGATAGAGATCATGGAGGCGTTGCCCTTATCAGGCATGGGCAAGATCCTGAAGCGTGATCTGCGCACCCAGTTTACGGAAGGGGCGTAACCGGTGGGTGGCACGCACGCCGAGGGTACGTGCTCATTCAATGCAAACCAACGCTACATCGTCGTCGTTCAGGAAGAGAGGTGAACATCGTGGCATCACGAAAACTCGGTCGGAGCGTCGCAGTTGTCGGGGTGGGAATGAGCAAGTTCGGTGCATTCCCGGGCCTGGCATCGCGCGATCTGTTTGTCAAGGCGTTTAAAGAGCTGCGCTCTTCGGTCGATAAAGGATTCGACCCGAACGATATCGAAGCCCTATACCTCGGCAATTACAGCAGCGACCTGTTCGAAGGGCAGGGGCATAATGCACCCTGTATGGCGGATTGGATTGGCCTCGCGCCACGGCCAGCGACCAGGGTCGAAGACGCCTGTGCCAGCGGGGGTGTCGCGCTTCGGCAGGGGATCCTTGCCATTGCCTCCGGCATGTATGACGTGGTGCTTGTCGGTGGGATCGAGAAGATGACCGACCTGCCGACTTCGCAGGTTACCGATGCACTGGCCACGGCGAGTGATGTGCTGTACGAGATCCCGGCTGGTTTCACCTTCCCTGGTTTCTACGCTGCCATGGCGACCGCCTATATGCACCGCTATGGCGCCCCCCAGGAAGCCTTCATGCAGGTCGGGTTGAAGAATCACGAGAACGGTGCTTTGAACGAAAAAGCACAGTTCGGTACGACGATTCGTCAGGTTATGGATGGAAAGATCGCCAAGGCAAAGGCGAAAGGAAAACCGGTCCCGACCTGGGCAGATGAGATGGCATTCCTGCATGATGAGCGCGCCAACCCGGTTATCGCATGGCCGATGAGGTTGTTCGACTGTTCACCAATCTCAGATGGGGCTGCGGTTCTGCTGCTGGTGAGCGAGGAAATCGCCAAACGCTTTTCGCAGGATCCGCTCTACATCATCGGGACAGGACAGGCCAGCGATGTTGCACTGCATGACCGGGAAGACCTGACCACACTCAAGGCGGCGCGCATCGCCGGGCAGCAGGCGTACGAGATGGCTGGCGTCACGCCAGAGGATATCAAGGTCGTGGAAGTGCACGATTGCTTTACCATTGCCGAGCTGATTGCAACCGAGGACCTCGGCTTTTTCAAGCCGGGAGAAGCATACGCCGCCGTGGAAGAGGGATTGACAACGCGCATTGGTCCGCGCCCCGTCAATACCTCGGGCGGCCTGAAATCGAAGGGGCACCCCGTGGGAGCTTCGGGAATCGGCCAAGCCGTGGAAATTTGGAAGCAGCTGCGGGGGGAGGCTGGTGAGCGTCAAGTCACTGGTGATTTGAACCTGGGGATGACCCACAACGTAGGTGGCACAGGCCAGACATGCGTCGTGCACATCTTTGAACGCAGGTAGCCTTATCCGCATGCTGCCCAGACAACGTCTCAACTTGTCCTAAGGAGATCATTGATGCAGGAGGATAACTTCACACAAGTCGAGTTTTACGCTCATCTAGCTGAGCATAAGCTCATGGGGTCTGTTTGTAATTCATGTGGGACGATGTATCTCCCCCCGAAGCCATTGTGCACGGCGTGTTATAGGGAGGAGATGGCCTGGGTAGAGCTCGAGGGCACGGGTGAACTTCAGGCCTTCACTACGATCCACATCGCACCCACGGCAATGCTCGAAGCTGGTTACGGCAGGGATAACCCTTACTGTACAGGGATTGTGAAATTGAACGATGGCTTGTCCATCAGTGCGCAGATCCTGGGTGTCGATGCGACGAAACCTGAGGAAATCGCGATTGGGACCAGGATGCAAATCGAGTTCATCGATCGGGGTGAGGGCGAGGAACAGAAAACGTTCCTGGCTTTCCGTCCCATCGAGTAGGTGCGACATGGCTTTCTGTGAGATCGACGGGACAAAGATCTTCTACGAATGGCACGGGCCGGATGATGGGCCGGTGCTCGTTCTGAATAACGGCGTGATCATGAATGCCGCCACGAGCTGGATCTTTCAGACGGAGGCGTTTTCCCAGGAGTACCGGGTTCTTCAGTACGATTGCCGTGGGCAAGGCCAATCGGATCATCCGCCTGGACTATACTCAATGGAGCAGCATGCAGCTGATCTGGCCGGGCTTCTCGAAGAGCTCAATGTCGAGGCGGCGCATATCGCTGGCATCTCCTACGGGGGTGAGGTGGCGCAGGCTTTCGCCCTTGCGTACCCGCAGCGGGTCGAGAGCCTGATCCTGTGTGACACCGTCAGCGAGGTCGGTCCCGAGCTCGAGCTGGTTGTCCTGAGCTGGATCGACGCGCTTAAATCCGGGGACCCGCTGATGTTCTTCCACGTCACCGTTCCCTGGAATTTCTCCCCCGCTTTCATCGCGGCCAACCAACCACTCCTGGAGGATGCGAAAAAGCGCTATGCGCAGTTGGATTTCCCTGCTGTACAGGCGTTATGCGAGTGTTTCCTGCAGGTCGACTTCACCAGCCGCCTGGGAAAGATCACGGCGCCCACCTGCATCATCGCCGGCGAGCAGGATTTGCTCAAAGGCCTCCGCTATGCCGAAATATTGAAGCGTGGGATCCCGCAGGCGGAGCTGCACGTACTCGAGGGAGCCGGTCATGCGAGCTGCTGGGAGAGGCCGCAGGAGTTCAATGCCCTGATCCTGGACTTCCTCGGTCGGACTCGTGAGCGGGATTTGTAACCGGGCTGCAACTGCCGGGTGCTAGGATGGGAAGTCAGTCGGCATCGATCCTGAGGAGGAGAGATGGTCCACGCTGGGAATCTACTCAGTAAGCGGGCTGGGCTCACCCCGGAGCGTATCGCTCTGGTCGACATGGAAACCGGCGTACGCTATTCCTACGCCGCATTGAATGAGAGAGCCAACCGGCTGGCCAACTTCATGCGGGATGGGCTCGGATTGCAGAAGAGCGACCGGGTCTCAATCCTAGCCCGCAACTCCATCGTCTATATCGATTTGTTCTACGGATTAGCCAAGCTCGGGGTCATCTTTGCTCCCTTCAACTGGCGGCTGACGGCTCACGAGTTAGCCTACATGGTCAAAGATCTCGAGCCGCGGGTGGTTCTTTGTGAACCGGAATTTGCCGGAACGTTGGAAGAATTGCGTAAGGGGGGGAATTTCGAGATCGTAACGCTGCGTGGGGCGGACATCGACGGGGGGATCAGCTACGAAGCTGGCGTTGGTCAGGCCTCTACGGCCGAACCTGAACGACCCGAAATGGACGGCGAGACACCCTACTGTATCCTGTATACATCAGGTACAACGGGAAACCCTAAAGGAGCCGTCATCCCCCACCGCCAAATCCTCTTCAACTGCATCAACACCGTCGTGAGCTGGGGCTTGCGGGAGACGGATATCTCTCCGGTTTATACACCGCTATTCCATGCCGGCGGGCTCTTCGCCTTCTTCGCCCCGCTGCTTTACCTGGGCGGGCGAATCATTCTAGCCCGGGACTTCGATCCGGAGGCCTCGCTACGCTGGATACTCGAGCAAGGCTGCACCGTTATCCTCGGCGTCCCAACGCTTTTCCAGATGTGGATCGACTCACCCTACTTTAATGAAGTCGATTTCAGCCCTGTTCGCTTTTTTATCAGCGGCGGCGCTTCATGCCCTCCGGATCTGATGAACAAATGGCGCAACCGCAAAGGGATCGTCTTTCGCCAGGGATACGGGTTGACCGAAGTTGGGGCGAACTGCTTCAGCATGACGGATGAAGATTCAGCCCCCAAGACAGGGTCCGTGGGAAAACCAATCTTTCACAGCGAGATGCGCATCGTTGATCCCGAGAGCGGACAGGAAGTCGTCACCGGGGAGGCCGGGGAACTGCTCATTCGCGGCCCGCATGTCTGTGCAGGGTACTGGCGCAACCTTGAAGCGACAGCGGAAGCCATCATCGATGGCTGGTTCCACACCGGGGATATGGCTCACCAGGACGAGGATGGGTTCTACTACATCGATGGCCGCTACAAGGATATGATCAAGAGCGGCGGCGAGAATATCTACGCTGCTGAGGTTGAGGCTGTCTTCAGAGAGCACCTCTCGGTAAAGGATTGTGCATTGATCGGCCAACCGGATGAGAAGTGGGGTGAGGTTGGACTATTGATCCTCGTGTTGGAAGGCTCCCAGCAGGTTGACGCAGGCGAGCTCAAGCAGTTTGCGTTAAAGCGCCTGGCGCGCTACAAGATCCCCAAAGGGTTTGTGTTCGCTGACAGCTTGCCCTACTCCGCCTACGGCAAGGTGGAAAAAACGAAGCTGCGTGAGAAATATTTATGACGGCCCCAAGAGATCTGGAACCGGATCTGTTCAAAGGCAGGAAAGAGAGGGACGATGATGGGTATCGTGACGATCCCAGGCGTTACAGCAGCGACAGTCGAGACAACCCGGATCAAGACAAGGGTATTGTTTTCCGACCTCGAAGACGGAAAGCCGGTCCTCTTCCTCCACGGCAATGTTTCTTCAGCGACATGGTGGGAAGAGACGATGGCAGCACTTCCGGATGGCTTCCGTGGGGTGGCGCCCGATCAACGCGGGTTTGGTGATTCGGAGGCTGAGAAGAAAATCGATGCCATGCGCGGCATGCGCGATCTGGTCGAGGATGCGCTCGCCCTGATGGATCATCTAGGTTTTACGGAGTTCCACGTTGCTGGCAATTCCCTGGGTGGCATGGTCATCTGGGACATGCTGGGGACCTGTCCCGCACGCTTACTCACCGTCACAGTCGCCGATCCAGGCTCCCCCTTTGGCTTTGGGGCTACGCGTGATGAATTGGGCACACCAACGACGCCTGATTTCGCTGGATCCGGTGGTGGTCTCTCCAACCCCGAGCTGATCAGGCGCCTGAAAGTGGGTGACTTGAGTACGGAGAGCCCGTTTTCCCCACGCAGCGCGCTGCGTACCTTACTTGTAAAACCGCCTTTCATCCCCGAGCGGGAGGATGAACTTGTCCAGGCCATGGTCAGCACTCATATCGGCGATCAGGACGTGCCCGGTGATTCGGTGCAGTCCCCAAACTGGCCGTATATGGCACCGGGAGTCTGGGGCGCTTCAAACGCCACCGCCCCCAAATATCAAATGGGCGTTGAAGAGATCTTGAATGCGAGCCCCAAACCCAAAGTGTTGTGGGTACGTGGGGCTGATGATTTAGCAGTCTCCGATACGGCAGCTTCGGATCCCGGCTTTCTAGGTCGAATGGGGCTGCTTCCGGGCTGGCCGGGTGAAGAAGCCTACCCCCCGCAGCCGATGGTAAGGCAAATCAGGGCCTTTCTCGATCGCTATACCAACGCTGGAGGGGAGTACCGAGAGGTTGTCATCAAAGACGCCGGTCACGTGCCGTTCCTTGAGAAACCCGATGAGTTTAATCGAGCATTCCACGCCCATCTGTTGGATATTTGATCACAATGGACGCACAAAGGAGGTGACGCCTACTATCGAAGTCGATCGACCTAAGAGTGAACCAACAATCCAGTATGACCCCCATCTAGGAGGAGGGAATCGATGAAATCCACGTTCCGCATACTTTCTGTTCTACTCATCGCCGCGATGTTCCTGGCCGCTTGCGGTCCTGCCGCGACACCGGAACCAACCACAGAGCCGGTTGTCGAAGCGCCTACCGAGGCCCCGGTTGTCGCACCACCAACGGAAGCACCGATGGAAGAACCTCCGATGGCACTCAGCTGTGCTGAGCCGATCAAAGTCGGACTGATCACCGACGCCACCGGGGCTCTGGCAATCTACGGTGCGCACATGATCCGAAGCTTCATGCTCGGCATGGAATATGGCACCGGTGCGCCGGGCAGCGTGGGCGATGTGTTCACCGCTGCAGACGGCAGCAACACCTTCATGCTGGGGGATTGCGAGATCCAGGTGCTGCTTGGGGATGATCAGACCAACCCCGATCTGACGACCTCGATTGCACGTGAGTTCGTCGAAGTCGAGGGCGTCGATGTGCTCGTCGGCACAGTGAGCTCGGGTAACACCGCCACGCTGCAGGAGATCGCAGCCGAGAACAAGATCCCGCTCATCGTTGCGCCCGCCGCTGCGAACGATATCACCGGCGTTAACTTCAATGAGTACACCTTCCGCACCAGCCGCGAGAACTACCAGGATGCCATGGCGCTGTGCGAATACGTTACCCAGACATATGATACCTTCGTGCAAATCGCACCCGACTACAGCTTTGGTTGGGGTGGGGCGGCAGCCTATCGCGACGCCTGCACACTCTACGGCGGCACGTTCCCGATCGATGACGTCTTTGCGCCCTTTGACACGACTGACTTCACCCCCTATATGGAACAGCTCCTGGATTCCGGCGCACAGGCTTGGATCCCGACCTGGGCAGGGGGTGGCTTCATCGCCATTATGCAGTCGGCCGTAGATCTAGGCGTCGTGGACACGATGGACATGGCGTCATCCTTTGTGGATAACGTCGCGCTTCCGGCTTTCTTTGGGAATTCGATTGGTGCGACCGGATCGACCCTATATCACTACACTGCTCCGAATAACCCGATCAACGACTGGTTGATTGAGCAAGATCGGGCGCGCTATGGTGTTTACCCTGACCTGTTCGATGCCGACGGGATGAATGCTGCGTTGCTCCTGATCGAAGCCCTGAAGCTAACCGGTGGTGATCCCAACGCAGACGCCATGATCGCTGCCATGGAGGGTCTGGAGTTCGAAGGCCCGAAAGGCACGGTTTATATCCGACCGGAAGACCATGTCGCTATCCAGGATATGTACGTTATGAAACTGCTCAACGTAGATGATCCTGATGCAAAGTTCTTCGAATACATCACCACCACACGTCCCGAACCGCCTTGCCTGCTCCCCGAAGCACTCAAAGCCCACTGTGGCGAACTGCCCTACGGCAGCCTGACGGGAGAGTAGTAAGTTACACGGATGCAAAGGAGATCGAGATCTCGCGATCTCGATCTCCGATCATCTTAATCAAGTGCTTTTAGCCGGTCATGGACCGGTACTCTTGTTTGGTCGAGCAAGGTTTGAGGAGGAGCGAGTCGTATGTCTGCTTCGATGCTCAAGCGACCTGAAAGCCGTTTTACCGGTCATTCTCCGATGATGGAACCGGCCGGGAGTAGTACGGACTGGGCTATCGAGACTATACGCTTGCGCAAGGAGTTTGGGGGTCTTGTTGCGGTAGCGGATGTGAGCATCAGAGTACGGGCAAACACGATCCATTCGATTATCGGTCCAAACGGTGCCGGGAAGACAACCTTCTTCAATCTGCTCAGCGGCAACTTGGAGCCCACAAGCGGGCGGGTACTCTACAAAGGCCGGGATATCACAAACCTGCCTCTGCACCGGACGGCACACCTTGGTATTGGGCGTTCCTTCCAGATCACGAATATCTTCCCGAATTTGACCGTCCTTGAAAACGTCCGTCTGGCATCCCAGGCGCTCGGCACGCACAATTTTCGCTTCCTGCAACCCCACCGACGATTTTCGCAATACGAGCAGCGTGCGAGGCAAGCGATCGAGCAAGTTGGTTTACAAAGAGAAGTTTACGGAGCCGCGCGCACGCTGCCCCACGGTGGTCAGCGTAAACTCGAATTGGCAATCATTCTGGCAGCAGACCCTGAGGTGCTGCTGCTTGATGAGCCCACGGCGGGGATGGCCGCAGAACAGGTTCCCGAGTTGATCCAATTGATACGCGACGTGTTTCAAACGGGAAATAAGACCGTACTTTTGGTAGAGCACAACATGAACGTCGTCATGAGCATCTCCGATACCATCACGGTGATCCACCAAGGGCAGGTCCTGGCTGAAGGTACACCAGCTGAAATTGCCAGTAACGAAATCGTTCAGAGCGCTTATCTGGGCGGGCTTTATGGTGATTTGTCTGCCGAGTAGCGGAGGCACATCCGCCATGCTGTTCAGCAAGCCATTTTGGAGTGGGTTGGGAGAGTGGTGATGGAACCTTTGCTCGAGCTGCAGGAAGTCCAAACTTTCATTGGTCAATTCCATATCTTGCAAGGGGTTTCGTTAAGCGTACCGACCGGCACGGTTGTAGCACTGCTTGGACGGAACGGTGCAGGGAAAACCACAACCCTCAAATCCATCCTGGGTTTGACTCCCCCGAGGCAAGGCAAGGTGATCCTTAACAGGAGGGAGATTCAGCATGAGCGGAGTTATGACATTGCCGCCACCGGGATCGGTTATGTGCCCGAACATCGCGCTATATTCCGCGATTTGACGGTTGAGGAAAACCTTAAGATCGCCGAGCGTAAGAAGGGGGATCTTAATCGGAAAGAAGCCCTTATCTTTGAGCTTTTTCCCGATCTATATCGCTTGATCCATTTAAGGGGGAATCACCTGTCCGGTGGGCAGCAGCAGATGCTTGCTATCGCCCGAGCCCTGGTTGCCGATAACCAACTGCTGCTGATCGACGAGCCAACCGAAGGGTTAGCGCCAGTCTTGATCGAACAATTGATAGAGGCAATCCGGCAATTGTCGGCGGAGACGACCGTCCTGTTGGTCGAGCAGAATTTCATCGTCGCCACGCACCTGGCGGAGAGTTACGTCATCATTGAGGAAGGCCGCTCGGTCAAACATGGCTCGATGAAGGACTTGGTGAAGGATCCCGATACAGTCCGCCGTTACCTGGAGGCAGCTTGAGCAGCATCCTTTTTACTCAACCCAATCAAACTGACCAAACGCGAAAGGCCCCAGAGAGGAATGCGACATGACCAAAACCTTTCAAATCTGGCGGCGAAACCGCACTCTCTGGATCACGCTCGCGATCCTGATATTCCTTTTTGGAGCTGCGATCCGTGGCATGGAGACCAAGGATTGGGTTATTACCTTGTTGAGGGGTTTGTCGGTAGGAGCTATAACCTTTCTGGTTGCCTCAGGTTTTTCGTTGATCTTTGGCTTGATGGATGTACTCAACATGGCCCATGGCACTTTCTTTATGATTGGAGCCTACGTCGGCTGGACTGTTTTCGTCCGCCCGGATACGTTTATTGATATTCTCCCGCCCGTCCTGATCGCCGGTGCCGGGGTGGCGTTGGTTCCGCTCTGGAACGCACTCTTGCCGCGATTGAAGCTGGGCATTCGCGCGGCGAAGGTATGGCCATGGCTTTCACTGCCAGCCTCTGGTGTATTACTGGTAATGGCGCTGCCCCACTACCCGATTACGAAATGGGATCCGGGTGACTTTGCTAATAGCCCGGTCCAGAATGCATTCGAAGCCAGCCAGGGGATCCTCACACTCAAGCAGCCGCTTGGATTTGAGCCTGGCGTTTCACCCTTCCTGGTCATCGGTGGCATTCTCCTGGGGAGCCTATTACTGGGATTGAGCATCGCCGGGTTCAGCAAGCGTGGACAGGCAGGCGTCGCTGCCGGTTCCGGAGAAGACGTGGGGATTCCCTTAAAGGCATCCTTGCTCTCGCTCGGTCTGCTCGGCCTGGGCTTGCTCATCTTCCTCTTCAACGACCCGATCTCAGGAATCGTCGTCGCGCTGGATCGCAACTGGTTGTTCATTCTAGCCGGTATCGTTGCGATGCTGACCGGCGTCCTGCTGGGCGCGATGATGGAGATCACCTTGATCCGCCCGCTTTACGAGCGCACGATTTACCAAATCATGCTCACGCTTGGTTTGAGTGTGATCGGGGTGGAATTCGTGCGGGCGATCTGGGGACGTCAGGAATTCACGATGCCTCGTCCCCCAATCTTCGATGGGACGGGCGCCGGATGCCCTGCCGAAAGCCTGGCGGATCTCATCCAATATCACTGTTCCACGATCAGTGTCTTCGGGGGCAGGGTGCGCACCTACAACGAGGTGTTTGTTCCGATCCTGGGTGTGATTGTTCTTATTGTTGTATGGCTGCTGCTGCAGCGAACGAAATTGGGGATGATCATCCGCGCTGGAGTACAAGACAGTGACATGGTAGAAGCGCTGGGCATCAACGTGCGCCGGGTGTTTACGCTGGTTTTTGCCATGGGAGTAGGGCTGGCATCACTTGGGGGTTTGATTGGCGCACCTTCAACGGGTTTGACGACCAATCTGGGCTTAAGCCTGTTGATCAACGTACTGATTGCTCTGGCGGTTGGTGGCCTTACGAGTTATCCGGGTGCAGCCCTGGGTTCGCTAATTGTCGGATTGCTCCAGCAGTTCATCATCAAGTACGGCCAGCTCGGGATCAATCTGCCCTTCCTTGATGAACCCTTTAAACCTACACCGCCGCTGGTGCCGGCCACAACTGTCTTATTGATGGTCGTCATTCTGTTGGTCATGCCCCAGGGCCTTTTGGGAAGGAGGGAGTAGGCCATGCAAGAATCTGCTTCGACTCTCCCATCCCAATCGCGCTTCAGCAAGTGGTGGGTCGGGAACCGCAACCTGGTAACCCTTATCGTACTTCTGGCATTGTTTCCTTTTCTTATGGCCGTGCTCACCGGACAATCGATGAGCAGTTTGCTGGCGAATGAGACCGGGCAGGCGAAGTTCTATCAAGGATTGGCGATCGAGATCTTTATCCTGGCCGTCTACGCGATGAGCTATGACCTCCTGTTCGGCATCGTCGGCCTGCTCTCGCTGGGTCACGCAATGTTCTTCGGTGTCGGCGCATACCTGATGGGGATCATGATCAAGAGCTTCGGGTGGGGATTGCTGCCAACGCTGGGGTTGATCGTCCTGGCTGGGGTCTTGATGGCGATGTTATTCAGCGTTGTACTGCCCAGGGTTAAAGGCATGACCTTTGCCCTGGTCACACTGGGAATCGCCCAGGTCTTCCACATCGTTATCCAATCACGAGAGCTTGTCGATTACGCTGGTGGCGAAATCGGACTGCAGGGATTCGATCCGCCAGCCTGGATTAATCCGATCGAGGAGCGTTTGCGGTTCTACTTTCTGGCGCTCGCTTTCCTGATTGTCGTTTATGCGCTTTACCGGCGTTTTGTGGACTCGCCCACTGGACGAGTGTGTATCGCCATCCGCGAGAACGAAGACCGGGCGACGATGCTTGGCTATAATACGTTCTATTTCAAGCTGGTGGCGATGATCATTGCTGCCATCACCGCCGCCCTGGCAGGTGCGGTTCACGCCCTGTTTCTTCCCATCATCCGCCCCGGTGTGACGGGCAGCGAGTTTACGGTTGCTGCTCTTCTGATGGTGCTCATGGGGGGCATCGGGACACTGAGCGGGGCGATGATTGGTGCGGCAGCCTTCAAGCTGCTCTCCTTTTTCTTCGAACGCTGGTTCGGTGAATTCTCACAGGTCCTGATTGGGGTGATCTACATCCTGATCGTGCTCTTCTTCCCCTATGGCGTTGTGGGGACCCTACGCATGCGCTCGCTTGACATTCAAGGGGCTCGCGCCTGGTTGATGGGGCGGTTCCGGCGAGTGCTCGGGATAGATAAACCCCGCCCTGGATGATCCCAGTGCGAACGGATGCCGGGACCAAAAATCATTTTTCAATGGCGCAAGCTCTATCACGGTTCCTCCTGACCGAGACTCGAAATGAACCAAGACGAACGGCGATCCTCCCCTTAATGGCCTCCCGCAGGATGTAAAATTACGTATATGGTAATAGCATGGAAAAGACCAGCCTTCATTTAAGAGGTGGGAATGTAACCCAAGGAAGGTTTCAATGAGTTCAAGCGATGTGCGATCTTCAGCCTTCAGCATCTGGCGCGTGAATCTACGCACCCGCCAGTTTACAAAGGAGCCGATACCAGAAGCGTGGGTAACGCTTGGTGGTCGCGCATTATTGGCGCGCATCCTACTGGACGAGGTCGATGCCACCTGCGACCCGCTCGGTCCGCAGAATAAGCTCATATTTGCCCTGGGTTTGCTGGTCGGGCATAAACTCTCCAGCTGTGACCGGATCTCGATTGGTGCCAAAAGCCCTCTCACGGGTGGTGTCAAGGAATCCAACGCCGGCGGACGAACCGGGCTCCAGATGGCCTACCTGGGGATCAGGGCACTGATCGTGGAGGAAGCTCTACCCGATCCCGAATGGCAATTTTTGCATTGTTCCGCATCCGGCCTGAGATTTGAGAACGCTAGCGAAACCGTTGGTTTGGGTGTCTACGAGACCGCTCCCCATCTCTTGGAGCGCTATGGTGACTCCGTGGCGATTGCCATGATCGGACAAGGCGGAGAGACTCAACTGCTCGCGGCCGGAATTCAGAATCTGGATAAGGACAGCGTGCCTTCGCGGATCGCCGCACGAGGAGGCCTGGGAGCGGTGATGGGTTCCAAGCATTTGAAGGCGATTATCTTCGACGGCAGTGGAGGTGGTGAACCTCCGATCACCAACCCCGAGGAATTTAATGCGGCGCGTAAGGCCTATAACAAAGCTTTGTTGGGGCATCCCCAGACGAAGACCTACCGTGAGTACGGTACGGCAGCAATGACGATGATGTGCAACACATTCGGAGCGCTCCCGACCCGCAATTTCTCTGCCGGGGAGTTCGAAGGAGCTGAGAAACTTTCCGGGGATGAGCTGCGGAAGACAATGATTGCACGTGGTGGAAAATGCGATCCATCCCATGCCTGCATGGTGGGGTGTGCGATCCAGAGCTCAAATGTCTACGAGACGGAAAATGGCGATACGGTTGTGTCTCCGATCGAATATGAAACGATAGGCATGGTGGGTTCGAACCTTGGCATCGATGAGCTCGATGGAGTTGCTCGATTGAATTTCGTCATCAATGATCTGGGATTGGACACGATCGAAATCGGGGCCGCTCTCGGCGTCGCCGCAGAGGCGGGTGAGATGCGCTTCGGGGATACCGAGCAGGCGCTGGCTCTGGTAGAGCAGATCCGTGCAGGGACAGCATTAGGCCGCATCCTGGGCAACGGTGCCGCCGCGACCGGCAAGCATTTTGGCGTTGAGCGCGTCCCGGTGGTAAAAAACCAAGCCATGTCAGCCTATGATCCCCGGGCTACCAAAGGGACCGGCGTGACTTATGCCACCTCGCCCCAAGGGGCTGATCATACCTGCGGCCTGACGATCCGGGCCAAGATCAACCAGCTTCAACCCGAGGGGCAGGTGGAAGTGTCTCGCAATGCTCAGTTCAGTATGGCCGGGTACGATTCGCTGGGCGCCTGCATCTTCGCCGGCTTCGGTTTTGGTGCTGACCCAGCAGTCATCCCGAGCTTAATCCATGCCCTCTATGGGTGGGAAGCTGAAAAGGATTTTCTGAGGGATCTGGGGAAGGAGAGCTTGCGTCTTGAGCGTCAATTCAACCAGCGTGCCGGTTTTACGGCCAAGGACGATCGCCTGCCGGCCTGGATGACGCGTGAGCCGCTGCCGCCCCACAATGCCATCTTCGATGTCCCCGAGGATGAGATGGATGCGATCTTCAATGACGGGGCATGAACCAGTACCGCTCCACGAATAATGGTATGAAATCCTTGCCCGAAGCTCTTTGCGATTGGATTTAGGGTAGGATGTCAGGTTTAGCCTGCAGCCAGCAGCGAACAGTCTCTGAGGATGGACCGAAGTGAAATACCGACGATTTGGCCGAAGTGGATGGCGTGTTTCCGAAATCGGGTACGGGATGTGGGGGATGGGAGGTTGGTCCGGTTCCGATGACGATGAATCTCTAAGCTCACTGCAGCTAGCGGTTGAGCTGGGATGTAACTTCTTCGATACGGCTTGGGGTTATGGGGAAGGATACAGTGAAGTTTTACTAGGCCAGCTTGTGCGTGGGAATGCCGATATAGAAATAAAGGTGGCAACGAAGATCCCTCCCAAGAACTTCAAATGGCCGAGTCGCCGCGAATTCACCTTGGAGGAATGCTTCCCGCCCGAACACATCGATGAATATATTCATAAGAGCCTGAAAAACCTTGATTCAGGCAAAATTGACCTCATCCAATTTCACACCTGGGAAGATGCATGGTTGGAAGATGATACATGGGTTCATAAACTAAACGATCTCCGGACTCAGGGAATAATTGAACTCGTTGGAATCAGTGTCAACCGCTGGGAGCCTTGGAATGGGGTCAAAGCAGTTCGCAGCGGACTGATTGATGCAGTACAGGTTATCTACAACATTTTTGACCAGAATCCTGAAGACGAACTGCTCCCTGCATGTTCGGAGATGGATGTGGCCGTTATCGCTAGGGTCCCGTTCGACGAGGGATCGCTGACGGGACATCTGTCGATGGAGAGCAAATGGCCTGATGGGGATTGGAGGAACAGTTACTTTGTACCCAAAAATCTGAAATCAAGCGTTGAGCACGCCGATGCACTCAGGGAGCTCGTTCCAGATGGAATGTCCTTTGCCGAAATGGCTTTGCGTTTTATTCTCAATGAAGACAGAGTCAGCACCATCATTCCTGGTATGCGAAAAAAAGCTCATGTCAAGGAAAATATTGGAACGAGCGTAAGCGGTCCACTCGACCACGATCTGCATCAAGAGCTCAAGAAACATCGCTGGGATCGAGAACCAACAGAATGGTCTCAATAGCTATGCCGAAGCACCGACCTTGAAAGTAATCACTTTATCAGTTGGGAGACTAGCAGAGGGAGCAGCTTTACTGAAGCCCCCGGATGTTTGCCTCCATTCCCCAATGATCTTGTGGGATATCATCGGAATAATGACACTCTGAGTATGTTGGTTGGGATGGAGCTACCTGATTAGTTAGTGACTAGGGAAATAACCCATTTCTCAGACTGACCAGTTTATCTGGGTCGCGGCTTAGCTTGCCGGCGTTCCCATCCTGACCCGGACAACGTGTTTAACCGGCTCTGGGTCAAGCATGATCACAGGCTCCTCAAGCATCTTTCCATCCAGCTCGATCCAGGCCACACCCCGTTGCAGATGATCTGGGTTCATAACCTCGATTTCATAGAGCGCCTCACCATGGCGTAGTTGCGCATTGAACCCGTTCCACGCCTGCGGAATGACCGGGTCGAAGGCCAGACGATCCCCACGCTTCTTCAAACCGAGGACATCCTCTGTCCACACCCGGTACATCCAGGCTGCCGATCCCGTATACCAACTCCAGCCGCCCTGGCCCACGCGGCCCGGCAGGGAGTAGATATCCGCGGTTACGACATAGGGTTCCACGGTGTAGCGCCAGACATCCGGCACCTCGCGTGCATGCTCGACCGGGTTGAGCATCCGCAGGAGCTCGCCGGCCCGATTGCCATCACCTTTATGTGCGAAAGCCTTCGCCAACCACAGCGCGGCGTGGGTATACTGCCCCCCGTTCTCCCTTACCCCCGGCGGATAGCCGCGAATGTACCCCGGTGAGGGCAGGCTGGTGTCGAAGGGCGGGGTGAAGAGCAGGACCAGGTTATCGTCCTGCCGCACGAGCTGCTGCCAGACCGACTCGAGAGCCTGCGTCCGTCGACCTCGATCACCCGCATCAGCGATCCAGGCCCAGGATTGGGGGAGTGAATCGATACGTGCCTCGGCGTTGGACGCTGATCCAAGTGGGGTGCCGTCATCGAACCATCCCCGCAGGTACCACTCGCCATCCCATGCAGCTTGCTCGACGCGATCGGCAAGGGACTCCGCTTCCTGGTGGTAGCGGGAGACGAGGTCAGCCTCGTCCATCATCCCGGCCATTGCCTGCATGCGGCCGAGGACATCGATCAAGAACCATCCCAGCCAGACGCTCTCGCCGCGTCCCTGCTCACCGACCCGGTTCAAACCATCGTTCCAGTCCCCGGTTCCGATGAGCGGTAGACCGTGCGGACCCTGTGTCAAGCCGCGCTCGAGCGCTCTACGGCAGTGCTCAAAAAGGGTTTCACGCTCACGTGAGATCTGCGGCTCTAGGAAGAGCTCATCTTGACCTGCTTCCAATTCGGGTGCAAGTAAGAAAGGAATCCGTTCCTGTAGGATCGATTCATCGCCTGTGACCTGGATATAGCGACCGGTGATGTAGGGCAGCCAGAGCAGATCGTCGGAAATCCGGGATCGGATGCCTGCTCCAGTGGGTGGGTGCCACCAGTGTTGAACATCA
>Ga0315534_1000468_pt1 | contig 27780 bp, 22 predicted proteins | sample SalMarSW160240MG_FD_203094 | JGI IMG/M metagenome (GOLD analysis project Ga0315534, IMG submission 203094) | Salt marsh sediment microbial communities from the Plum Island Ecosystem LTER, Massachusetts, United States - Salt Marsh Sediment SW1602-40 ...
GACCAGGATCCAGGCAGCAGCCAGTGCAGGGAATATCCTGGTCAACGATCACCCTGCAAGACCAAGTTACAAAGTAAAACCCGGAGATGTAATTTCAATACTCCTGCCCCATCCTCCGCGGGAGATCGAAATTATTCCGGAAGATATTCCATTGGAAATCATTTACGAGGATGACGATATCATCGTCCTGAATAAACAGGCAGGCCTTGTTGTTCATCCGGGATATGGTAATTATACCGGAACCCTGGTGAATGCACTCGCATACCACCTGAAAGATATACCCCTGTTCCAGGAGGGGAAGATCAGAGCTGGATTAGTGCACCGGCTCGATAAAAACACGTCCGGAATACTGGTCGTTGCAAAAACAGAGATGGCACACAACAGGCTGGCAAAACAATTCTACGACCGGACGAGCGACCGGAAATACATCGCCCTGGTTTGGGGTAATTTGAAGGATGATACGGGAACCATTACAGGGCATATTGGGAGGAACCCAAGAGACCGTACGAAAATGTATGTTTTCCCTGATGGAAAAGAAGGAAAACCGGGCATCACACACTATACGGTACTGGAACGACTGGGTTATGTGACGCTCGTGGAATGCAAGCTTGAAACGGGGAGAACACACCAGATCCGGGTCCATTTTCAATACATTAAACACCCGCTTTTCAACGATGAAGAATATGGCGGAGACCAAATCCTTCGGGGAACAACGTTTACCAAATACAAACAATTTGTTAAAAATTGCTTTTCCATCCTTCCAAGACAAGCACTCCATGCTAAATACCTGGGATTTAAACATCCGGTATCAGGAGAGTGGATGCAATTTACCTCTGCATTGCCAGAAGATATGTACACGGTTTTTGAAAAATGGAGAAATTATATAGTGGGTATGTGAAGTTGTCATGGGCATACCTGCCCGTTCAGCAGGTAAGCCTTTCGTAGTTTTTTTGTAATTTGGAATGTTGAAAAATGCTGTCGATTGCAATACATACAGTAACATTACCTTAAAATTGTCCCAATGAAAATCAATGTAGCCATTGTCGCTGGTGGTGATTCTTCCGAATATCAAATATCGATTAACAGTGCAAATGAGGTATTAAAACACCTGGATAGAAAGAAATACAATCCATTCATTGTCCTGATACGCGGTAAGAAATGGATGCTCCAGTTGCATAAAACCGAAGAAGCAAGAATAGATAAAAATGACTTTAGCTGCAGTGTGGGTGGACAAAGGTTGAACTTTGATGTTGTATTCAACGCTATTCACGGAACACCGGGAGAAGATGGAACGCTTCAAAGCTATTTTGATATCATTGGAATACCATATACCGGTTCCGGTGCATTTGCTTCCACACTTACGTTTAATAAATATGTTTGCAAGCTTTTTTTAGAAAAGTTCGGCATCCCGACAGCCAGATCAATCCTGATACAGTCCGGTGAAGATTGGATGGAACGGATTGGATCCGGGGAGGTGAGCTGTCCCTGTTTTGTTAAACCAAACAACAGTGGCTCCAGTTTTGGCGTATCACGAGTACTACAAGCAGACTACCTGGCGTCGGCAATATCCAAAGCGCTCCGGGAGGATGATGAAGTCATCATAGAAGAGTTTATCGATGGAACGGAAGTGACCTGTGGCTTGCTGAAAACAGCAGGAAAGGAGTATATATTTCCATTAACTGAGATCGTATCAAAAAATGATTTCTTTGACTTTGAAGCAAAATATGATCCAAAAATGGCTGACGAAATCACTCCGGCAAGAATTTCCGAAGACTCCACCAACATGATCCATAACCTGTCATCCCGAATCTATTCTCTGCTGCATTGCCGTGGAATAGTCAGAATAGACTACATACTCTCCAGAGAAAAACCTTATTTCCTGGAGATTAACACCATACCCGGAATGAGTGCTGAAAGCATTATCCCAAAGCAGGTTAAAATGTTTGGCCTCACCCTCGGGGATCTTTTCTCCCTGGTTATTGAAGATGCACTAACACACGGCTAATAAAGGAAGCAAGAATAAGCACTACTCATCCATAATATAAATAATTATCATTCAGCTCCTTGCGATCCTTTTGCCGAAGGCATTCCAATGGAAGCGTACATTCTGCGTCCTTTGCGTAAACTCCTTTATATTTGTAATGAAACACCCCCATTTTCGGATTTCCTTTAATTTCCTGGCTAATCTTTTGATAAATAGCCTAAGTTCTCATAACTTTAGTAATTATTCCTCTAACCAACACATCATCAACAGCAATAGACCAACTTATCTTTACAATTATGAAAACTACACTTAGTATTATCAAGGCCGATATAGGAAGCATTGGCGGTCACATTAAGCCCGGGCAAAAGCTTCTTGATCGGGTATGGAATTTTGTAGAAAAAAACAGTAAAAATCTCCTGGCTGACTTTATCGTTAGTCATACAGGGGATGATATTGCAATTCTCTTTGCCCACAAGCTGGGAGTAGGAAATGAAGGCATTCATAAACTGGCATGGGATGCATTCCTGGACGGAACAGCACTGGCAAAGGAGCAGGGACTGTACGGTGCAGGACAGGATCTTCTTAAGGATTCTTTTTCCGGAAACGTGAAAGGGATGGGGCCGGCTGTAGCAGAGATGGAGATCGAGGAACGACCAAATGAACCCTTTTTATTCTTTGCTGCCGACAAAACGGACCCGGGAGCCTATAACCTGCCCTTGTATTTGGCTTTTACAGACCCCATGTATTGTTCCGGACTCATGCTGAGCCCGAAGGTAGGAGAAGGATTTCGATTTAATATTATGGATGTCTCTTATACAGAGGGTGATCGAATGATTGAACTCGATGCTCCGGAGAATTTATACGACATTGCCACCCTCCTGCGCGATAATGAACGGTTCGTTATTGAGAGCATTTATTCACGCAGTTCCGGAGAGATTGCTGCATCCGTAAGTACATCAAGACTTCACAATATCGCAGGGAAATATACCGGTAAAGATGATCCGGTATGCCTGGTCAGGGTCCAGGGTAATTTCCCCGCTACAGGAGAAATTCTTGCTCCCTTTTCCATCGGCCATTATGTTGCCGGGTTTATGAGAGGAAGCCATATCGGTCCACTCATGCCGGTAAAAAATAATTCACCGGTTTCCTATTTCGATGGTCCACCACTGGTTTCATGCCATGCTTTATGCGTACATAATGGGAAATTCACCGAAGTTGCCGACGCATTTGATCATCCCTTCTGGGATTATATTCGGGAAAAAGTTTCCAGAAAGTCAGTGGATATCCGGGAACAGGGATTTTCCGGAGCCGCCATGCTACCGTACAATGAGCTGGAGTATGGTGGAATCGTGGAAAGGATGAAAAATCTGGACAAACATTTTAAGGTTAGGGAATAGACACGGCTTTTCACATTTGCCATCTCGATAACAGGGAAGTGGTTTACAGGATAATGATGATGTGGTCACTCCTGTCACCGCTTCCTCTCTTCGCTACTCATATAGTGCTGCACAGGTACAGATAAGATTCCTGTCACCGTATGCATCATCCAGTCGCCCAACGGCTGGCCAGAATTTGTTGTCACCAACCCATTTCAGGGGAAAAGCAGCTTTTTCCCTTCCATAAGGATGATCCCATGTATCGCTGGTAACTGCCTGAGCGGTATGGGGAGCGTTTTTCAGAACATTATCTTCCCGGTCTGCCTCGCCTGTTGAAATTTCTATGATCTCTGCGTGAATAGTCATCAGGGCTTCAATAAACCGGTCCAGCTCCTTTTTTGATTCGCTCTCTGTCGGCTCGACCATCAAGGTTCCATGAACCGGGAAGGAGAGTGTTGGAGCATGAAATCCGTAATCCATTAGTCGTTTGGCAATATCAGCTTCCGTAACTTCCGCTGATTGTTTAAAATTCCTGCACTCAAGAATCATCTCATGGGCAACGAAACCCTTTTTACCGGTATATACTACCGGAAAATGATCCTTCAGGGAAGCAGCAATGTAATTGGCATTTAAGATTGCTATTCGTGTAGCTTCAGTAAGCCCGTCTCCTCCCATCATTTTAATATATGCATGTGAAATGGGCAGGATACCCGCACTTCCCCAGGGAGCAGCTCCAATTGCAGGAATTCCTTTTTCCCCTCCTGTTTTCACTACCGGGTGTCCGGGAAGAAATTCCGATAAATGGGAAGCCACTCCAATTGGTCCCATCCCGGGGCCCCCACCCCCATGTGGAATAGCAAACGTTTTGTGAAGATTCAGGTGACAGACGTCTGCTCCAATGATTGCGGGATTGGTTAGCCCCACCTGTGCATTCATGTTTGCACCATCCATATAGACCTGTCCTCCATGCTCATGGATGATGTTGATCATCTCTGCAACATGCTCCTCAAAAACACCATGCGTGGAAGGATAGGTAATCATAAACGCGGAGAGGTTATCACGATGCTCCCCGGCTTTCTCCCTCAGTGATTCCATGTTAACATTCCCCTGTCCATCACATTCCACCACAACAACCTCTGCTCCCGCCATAACCGCACTCGCCGGGTTCGTTCCATGAGCTGAAGCAGGGATCAATACCACGTTTCTATGCCCTTCTCCTATGCTCTTATGATACGCCCTGATCACCATCAGTCCCGCATATTCTCCTGCTGCTCCCGAATTTGGCTGGAATGAAATGGCATCAAACCCGGTGATCACCTTCAGGTCATCTTCCAGTTCCCTGAAAATCTGATGATACCCTGCTGCCTGATCAACCGGAACAAACGGATGCAGGTTGCCAAACTCCGGCCACGTTAATGACAGCATCTCAGTAGCGGCATTCAGCTTCATGGTGCAGGACCCGAGTGAAATCATGGAATGAGTAAGGGAAAAGTCTTTTCTTTCAAGCTTCTTGATATATCTCATCATCTCCGTTTCCGAATGGTAGCTGTTAAACACCCGCTGTTTCAGGTAACTTGACTGGCGTTTAAAAGCAGCATCAAAGTAGGTGTATTCAGGTATGGTTTCAACGGTGTGATATGTTTCATTTGTTGCCGATGCAAACAGCTCAATAATCTGATTAAGGTCTTCCACACCGACGGTTTCATCCAGGCTAATGGCAAGGCTATGATCATTAATATACCTGAAATTTATCCCTTTTTGCTCTGCGGTTTCCCTGATAGCAGGTAAGGATAGTTCTCCTGGCAATTCGACCCGTACGGTATCAAAATAGTTTTTATTGACCTGTTTATACCCGAGTTCATTCAGTTTATCTGATAATATTCCCGCCGATTGATGTATGGTAAATGCAATTTCCCTGATGCCTTCCGGTCCATGGTATACAGCATACATACCTGCCATTGTTGCCAGCAAAGCCTGGGCAGTACATATGTTGGATGTGGCTCGTTCTCTTTTTATGTGTTGTTCCCTGGTTTGCAATGCCATTCGCAACGCGTGATTACCATGCGAATCAATTGAAACCCCGATAATCCTTCCCGGTATACTCCTCTTGAACTTTTCACGGGTAGCAAAATAAGCAGCGTGTGGTCCCCCGTATCCCATGGGAACACCAAATCGCTGGGTGGAACCAACCACTATATCGGCATTCCATTCACCGGGGGGTGTAAGAATAGCAAGGCTCATAAGGTCTGCTATAACGGCTACCGGAGTTTCGTTCTCCTGAGCCAGTTGAGCAAAAGATGCATAATCCACGATCTCACCATCTGCATTGGGGTATTGAACCAGTACACCAAAAACCGGGGTGTCGAACCGAAATTCCCTGAAATTCCCAATCATTAATTCAATCCCCAGTGGTTCCGAACGTGTTTTAAGGAGATCCAGGGTTTGTGGAAAGGTGTTCCCATCAACAAAAAATGTATTCCGGTTCTCTTTTACGGCACTTCTGGACCGGGTATTAAAAAGCATGATCATGGCTTCAGCAGCTGCCGTAGCTTCATCAAGAAGGGAAGCATTGGCGATTTCCATCCCCGTAAAGTCAGTTATCATGGTTTGAAAATTCAACAATGCCTCAAGCCGGCCCTGAGATATCTCCGCCTGATATGGGGTATATGAAGTATACCAGGCTGGATTTTCAAGGATGTTCCTCTGTATTACGGCAGGCAGGATAGTCCCGTAATACCCCATACCAATGTAGGATTTAAACAGTTTGTTTTTTGCAGCAATCTTCCTGATGCGCCGGATATATTCAAACTCGCTGATCCCGTCCGGAAGATCCAGCGGTTTTTCAAGTAAGATGGATTCAGGAACTGTCTTACCGATCAATTCGTCGAGCGAATCAACTCCAATCCTCTCCAACATGGCATGAATATCTTTCTTTGCCGGACCATTATGACGGTTAACGAAACGATCTTGTGACATGGATAGTAAGGTTAAAAAGCAAAGGGTTAAAAATAGCAGAAAGATTCTGATAAAAAAATGTGATTTGTCTTCTCAGAATATGTTCTTAAACCATCCACTCACTGGCGGATAAACTGAAGGATTTATGATAAAAATGGATTGAATCTCTTCTCATTGCCAATGGTTGTTTGCGATCCATGTCCGGGATATACCACCACATTATCATCGAGGATCAGTAATTTTTCTGAAATTCCATTAATCAATGTTGTATAATCTCCTCCCGGCAGATCTGTCCGCCCGATGCTTCCCTGGAAAAGCACATCACCGACAATGGCAAATGCCTGTTCTTTGTTGTAGAATACAAGGCTGCCTGGAGAATGTCCGGGGATATGGATACAGGTCACCGAGGAATTACCAAACCCGATCCGGTCTCCCTCATCAAGATATTTACCCACCGGGGGAGGAGTATCCATATCTATTTCAAAGATTTGTCCATATTCTTTTGCCCCTTTGACCAGTGGTTCATCGGAACGGTGCATCTCGGTTTTTAAACCATATTCCTTCAGGAACCAGGAATTACCAAGTATATGGTCTATGTGTCCATGCGTATTGACCAGGCGAACAGGATGCAGCGATTTTTCTTTCAGGAACTGGTACAGTTGTTTATTCTCTTCCGGCAAATAATTGCCCGGATCGATCACAATGCATTCCCCACTCGGATCATATAACAGGTAGGTATTTTCCTGAAAAGGGTTGAATACGAATATTTTAACAGATATCATGGTGATTATCCATTATTCTCTGTCCCCTCCAGCAGGGGAACGAACACAAAGTAGCCATGGGATGATTTGTGGTATTGCCCCTCTCCTTCTTTTACCACCAGTGTCATAACCTGCGTCCTGGAGCTTCCCAGTGGAAGGACTAACCGGCCTCCGATTTTCAGTTGTTCCAGCAACTTTTGGGGTATACTTGAAGCTGCTGCTGTAATCAATATTTTATCATAGGGGCCATACGCCGGTTGACCTTCATATCCATCCCCATAAAAAAACTGGGGTTTGTATCCGATTTTGGGTAACATTTGCTGGGCTTTGAGATACAATTTTTTTTGTCTTTCAATGGTGTATACCTTCGCTCCCATCTCCAGAAGGATTGCTGCCTGATATCCTGAACCGGTCCCAATTTCGAGCACCTTGTCACGCGGTTTTACCACTAATAATTCGGTCTGAAAGGCTACCGTGTAGGGTTGAGATATGGTTTGTCCGGAACCGATAGGAAATGCCTGGTCTTTGTAAGCAAAATTGATGAACCCGGAATCCATAAAAAGATGCCGTGGTACTTTGTTCAGTGCATCCAGTACCCGCTCATCCCGGATCCCTTTATTGCGGACTTCGTCAACCAGTTTTTTTCTTAATCCCTTATGCCTGAAAGTGTCCTCCATACCATATTATTTCAACCACACAAAAGTAATGTTATCAACACAAAAACGTTAATAAGTTCAAATTAAAAAGAAAATTCTTTTTTGAAAAAACGATAAGTTTGCAGAAAATCAGCCACAAATGGTAAAAGTCGGAGTCTTTGGTGCAAGCCACAAAGGGGAACGACACATTCAAGCTATAACTGAGATTCCGGGATTTGAAATCATGGGAGTTTATGATCCGGATTACGATACGGGAAAACGAATTTCAGAACGGTATAATATTCCCCTGTTCACTACACCCGATGCCCTGATTATTTCCTGCGATGCTATTGATTTTGAACTTCCCACAGACCGCCATTTTGATTTGCTTGCCCGTCTGCTTACCCATTCAAAACACCTGCTGGTAAATTACCCGGTATCACTGCCCCTCGAAAATATCAATCACCTGAATAAGCTTTCAAGGGAAGCAAATGTAATTCTCCAGGTCAGCAACCATGAACGATTGAATCCGGTTTTACAATCATTGATCCCTTTGTTAAAAAAACCGATGTTTATGGAAATAAGGAGGCATTATGATCCGTCTGAGGGTGAGGTGGATGGAGAATCCCTCAAAGCCGATCTTGTCAGGGATATTGATCTTGCCTTACACCTTGTCAAATCAAATGTTCAACGGATAAACGCAACCGGGATACGACTGGTACATGATCTCACGGATCTGATCAATGCACGCCTTGAATTTGACAACGGTTGTGTGGTAACGCTTACCTCCAATCGATTCTCCGAATCAACCGGAATGGATTGCACACTATTCCAACGGGAAGAGTGGTTTTTTATGGATTTTGTTCATGGGTTGTTCACCAGGTATCAACTGAATCACCCACAAAATAATGATCAACCAGCAGGGGATAAAAAACCGGGAAGTTCTCCTGTTAAAGTGAATAAAATCAACCTTCCCCCGGAAGATCGATTAAAAGAACTGACTGTTTTTAAGGATGCAATAGTAGATCAAAGTATTCCCCTGGTTGATATGGAAGAAGCATATTTTGCTGTCAAAATCCTGCTTGAACTGATGGAAAAAATTACAAAGAAAGTATGATTCTACTCTCTCTTTCCAGGCGGTTACTATTCTCATCATAAAAAGTTGTCCCTGCAAAAAATATTCTGACGGATTATCAGTTATTGAAGTACATGGTTCGATGTATAACTGAGGTGTAGAGTCATCCTGAAAAGGGAAACAACTAACAGCATACCCTGAATGAACAAGAAGCTCCAGGTTTTCAAGTATGTGATATTTGATCTTTTATCAGCAGCTACTTCATGGACCCTGTTCTACATCTTCAGAAAAATCTATTTTGAATCCGAAAAATTCGGTATCCCGGTTCCGATAGAATTAGGAATCAATTATTTCATCGGGATAACCATTATTCCTCTTTTCTGGATCATGTTATATGCCTTCACCGGATTCTATAATAACATTTTCCGAAAATCACGGTTAATTGATCTTGGGCATACCTTTTTCATTACCCTGATTGGTGTCGTTGTCATCTTTTTTGTGCTTCTGCTTGACGATACCATTGTTACATATACCGATTACTATACATCATTATTGGTACTTTTTACGGTTCATTTTTTACTGACCTTTATTCCGCGGCTCATCCTTACCTGCATGACCGTATCTAAAATACAGCGTGGATTGATCGGTTTTAACACACTTATCATTGGAGGTAATGGCAGGGCTGTCAGGGTCATCAAGGAGTTGAATGCCCGGAAGAGATCTGCCGGCAACAGGATCATTGGCTATATTAACGTAAACCATCAATCTGAGGACCTGGCAGGCGATTACATTGAGAACCTTGGGTCGATTGATGATGTAACAGGCCTTATCAAAAAGCATGAAATTGAGGAGGTGATCATCGCCATCGAATCTGCAGAACAGGATACCATTGGTAATATCATCAATCGATTGACACAAGCCAGTGTGCGGATCAAAGCAATCCCAAGCACGTATGATCTGCTCACCGGAAGGGTTAAGATCTCTTCCCTTTACGGGACTCCGCTTTTGGAAATATCACCGGACCTGATTCCGTTCTGGCAATACTCACTAAAAAAAACCCTTGACATCGTAATTTCCATCCTTTGCCTGGTTATTCTATCTCCCCTGATTTTGTTAGTGATCATTGGAATAAAATGCACATCGAACGGTCCTGTGATGTACAGTCATGAACGGATCGGCAGGTTCGGCAAACCATTCAGGCTGTATAAATTCAGGACGATGGTGGTCAATGCAGAATTGAACGGGCCGGAGCTTTCAAGCAAAGAGGACAACCGGATTACACCATTTGGCAGGTTTATGCGCAAACACCGGTTCGATGAAATTCCCAACTTCGTCAATGTCCTGAAAGGAGAAATGTCCCTGGTTGGTCCACGGCCGGAACGAAAATTTTTCATTGATCAAATCGTGCAGAGAGCTCCTGAATACCTACAGCTTCAAAAAGTAAAACCCGGAATTACCTCATGGGGGCAGGTAAAATTCGGATATGCAGAGAACGTGGATGAGATGATAGAACGGATGAGATATGATCTTATTTATATTGAGAACATGTCCCTATATGTTGATTTCAAGATCATGATCTATACCCTGATCACAATCATCAAAGGCAGGGGAATTTAAAACCGGTTATCCCGGTTTAGGCGAAACGCTTCGATAATCCGGTATTCGGGGCCCTTCTCCTTCAGCATACTTTCATAAAACACCACTTCCCGTGCTACCAATTCCTGCAGGAATTTGTTTCTGTTCTTCTCTATCTCCTCCATCAGGCTTTGCCTGTTATGAATACTTTTGGGACGGCCGATGGTAAGATGAGGACTGAATGGCCGGTTTTCTTTTCGGTAACCAAAACCGACCAGTATATCCGATATCCCGGATTGCAACTCCAGTAATGCAGGATTATCATCAATTCCTATCCAGATTACCCTGGGATCCCTGACATTGCGGAACACACCCATCCCCGAAAGGGTTATGCTCAGTGGCTCCGATTCATCCATGACACCTTTTAACCCTGCCACGATAGGATCAATCCTGGAATCCGGTGTTTCTCCCAGAAAGAATAGAGTAAGGTGCAGGTTTCTCATATCAACCCACTTTATCCTTTCTCCATGCAGATTCCTTTGCAAGGTACGGATCGCCTCTTCCATTACCGGCTCAACATCAATTTTTATCGCTACGAAAGTTCTCATCTTACAGCCGCTTAAAAAAGAAAAAATCCTTATCGAATTTATGAAAAATTCAATAACTTGGTATTGTAAATATAAACCGTGAAAAAAAATGTACCATGAAGAAATTTGCTGTTGTACTTGCCGGATGTGGAGTATATGATGGAGCAGAGATCCACGAAGCTACCTTAACCCTCTACGCTATTGTTAAGAATGGAGGGTCATACGAGGTTTTCGCACCGGATATTGATCAACATCATGTGATTAACCACCTTACCGGAGAAGCGATGAATGAATCGCGAAATGTGCTTGTTGAATCGGCGAGGATTGCCCGGGGTAACATTAAACCCCTTTCTGAATTCAAACCGGAAGCCTTTGATGGGTTGATATTTCCGGGAGGTTTCGGTGCTGCGAAAAACCTCTCTACCTTCGCCTTTGACGGTACGGAGTGTTCGGTAAACAGGGAGGTAAAAAATGCCATTCTGGGAATGAAAGATGCCGGAAAACCGATTGGCGCACTCTGCATCTCTCCGGTTATACTTGCCAGGATCCTGGGGAATATCAAATTAACCATAGGACAGGATGCCGATACGGCCCGTGCTGTTGAAAATATGGGGGCAACACATATTAAAACCAATCACGGTGAAGTGGTCGTGGATGAAGGCAATAAGGTTGTAACCACACCCTGTTATATGCTGGATGCCACGATTGCACAGGTTGGGGATGGTGCAGACAATGTTGTTAAGGCGATAATGAAACTGCTGTAATACTCTTCTCACCCCGACCATTAAAATTTAATGGCCTTGTAAACATTTGATTTACAAGGCCATTTTCACTAGTAGCCCTAAAAGTAGCCCAAAATATCTATTAGTTTTCGGAGTGTTCTGATACAGATATTACAGATCTGCTTAACAAGAGTAAACTTTCAGTTAGGTGGATTGCTGGAATCACTGGACATTCCATCAACACTGTAAGGAAGATAAAGCAAATGAGTGAATTATACCTATCAAGTATTGCAGAAAAGGTTACCTATTAATTATTTTCAATTTGGCTTCAGTGTGTTCAGAGAAAGAATTACATCTCTTCACATAATCCAACATTTCATTGTAATCGTCTCCATATATGTTTTCGCTGAATTCGTGCGCCCGCTGCAGCATTCTAACAAAAGGTTGAGTATTACTCTGCCTTGTCAGTTTTCTAAGGGTGCCTAAGTAATCATCACGATATACAGTAGGTATAATTATTTTTGCCTGTCCTGCTTCGACTAATTCTGAATTCATCATGATTCTGGCAATTCTTCCATTGCCATCAAGGAAGGGATGCACTTCGCTCACCACAAACATTATGTATGCTGCCTTAGAAAATGGATGATCTAGCGCTTTATAAAAATCAAAAGATTGCATTAAAGTGCCCTTTACCAAATTAAAATCTACAAAAGCAGTTAAGCCTGCAAAATTGTTTTTATCCTTTAATAGTCCCGGATTTCTGTCAGGCCTTGCATCCAATAAGATTTTATGCCGGTAAATGATTATATTCAATAAATCCTCGGCAGAACCTGGCGTGATTGACATCTCTTCCTTATTAGATACAATCTTATAAGTTCCTAAAACATCATGACTATCTTCATTTCTGGCTGGCAAAGGTCTATTTGTGTCTACAATTTTCTTCGCTTCTTCTACTTCAAATACAGTTCCTTCTATAGAGTTCGAAAAGTAGCTTTCAAAAAAAGCAAAATTGCGAAATGATATCGTAGTGGCATTTCTGTCAGTCCTGTTTTTAAATTCGCTTGTCTTCAGATCTATGAAAAGATTCTCGAATAATTTTATTCTAGCCGGATCGTATGGAAACCCGAAAGCTCTGGCAACTGCAAGAGGGGATGACAAAACTTTTGGTGAATGAGTTGTTAATAGAGCACTGATTATTCTATTCAACTTTTCGAATTCTTTTTCCATTTTTAATTCAGGAGCAATTTCCCTGGCTCTGTCCCGGACATTGTTAAGCTCTTCTTCTCCATTTATCCTGATTATTTGTTCTAATTTATCTTCTATCTGAAGCAGGGTTAAACACTTTGAACTCCCGCTTACATTTTTTGAAGGTTGGAGATTCTCTAAAAATGCTCTTGCCCTTTGTGATACATATAAGCCACCAAAAATTTGATTATCACCTGTTATAGGTTTATGTCCTTCAAGAAATCTTAGCGTAATATCTCCCAGATTTACCTTTTTTGTATATGAATAAGTCAAAAAAAATTGACCTTTATCTGTTGGCTTAAACTCAAATGCGGAGCGATGACTCATGATTGCTCCAGGATAAAGCCCACCAAGGATCAAGAACAAGTTTCTCTGTATTATTTCTTCAGGTGGGTCGATAAGATTTGAAGAATATAATCGTTGTGCAATTTTCCTGATCTTGCCATTTTTTCCAAGCTTTGAAATTTGCTTTGAAATTTTCGGATCAGATGAACTGAAAATTATTTCTTGAAGGTGAATAGGTAAAATATTTTCCATTAAGAATTTGTTTTTTACGAAAATAGAAAATAATTTCCAGTAAGAGGCATGAAATGGAAAATTTTTTCCATGAATATCGGTATAAGAAGGAAATCGATTTTGGTTCCGGAAAAGCTTCCGGATCAGATCATCCCAGCATCGATCATGCGAATGATATCATCAATCAGCCGATCCTCACCTGGTGCATCAAATTCCCATTTGAGATTCGAACCGAAGATCCGGGCAATGGCTTGCCAGAAGAAAGCAGATACTGAACCTTTGAGTTCCTTCAGCCACTCATAGGTTGTATCACCCGTTTCCCGGTCAATCAGTTTTATAAGCAGCCTGCCCTGGCTGATGGTAAGTTTTTTAAGATCATCCTCGAATTCACTGAAAAGTTCTTCCTCTATTCTGTTGATATATTCCCTCTTCTCGCGTTCAGAAGTAAGGGTTGCGATGTGTTGGTCCATTGCCAGAAGCTTTTCTCTTGCCAGCTTAGCATAGGGATAAACCTTTTTAATGTTTATGATCAACCGGCTATACCTTCTCATTTGCCTCCGGTTGTTAAACTTGGGACGTGGATAGACAATTACCTCCTCAATGGTTCGATGGGGAATTGTATCCCCATCGATGAAGGTACTGGTTACGATCTCGAAATCTTCAAGTGTCAGGGTATCCAATATCTTTCTGACTGTCTGCTGTGCAGACAAGATTTGAACGGTAAAAAACAGTCCGGTCAATATGAAAAGTTTCCAGCTCATCATTCAGTTAACGAATGACCATTTCAAGAATTGTACCAGATGCAAAGTAAATCCATTTAGGTGAAGTAAAAAAGGGGTGGATTTGGATAAATGCTGGTGAAATTCATTTTTGAACGATTTTCATCTATCTTTAGGTATATTTAATCCGGGGAGCCGAAATGGAAAGGTATGAAATACACTGTCAGGGAACTACAGGATGAGAATAAATTCACACTGTTGCACATTCTCTCGCTGGAGGATATGATCCCGTTTGTATTCCGGCAGATAAGGAATCACAATCCTGCAATTGTGATTTTTTATACAGTTGCCTTATGTTCCTTTGCATGGATGGTTTGGACCTTTTTTTACACGCTGTTACCGGGTCAGTGGGGTTGGGTAAAAATCATGGTTCACTGTTTCTTTGGATTCATTTTATGGCCCGTCATTTTAATTCCGGTTCATGAACTTACCCACGCAGCGGTATACAAACTGGCGGGAGCACCCGTTATCAAATTTGGGGTTAAACCGGACAACTACCTGTTCTACGTCACGGCTGACAAATACGTAATGGGCAGGAAGCCTTTCATGATGGTCGCTTTCACCCCGTTTATCGTCATCAGTATTGTTCTTATTCTATTGATCTTTTCCACAGATTATCCCCTTTCCTGGAGTTTCATCACCTCTCTTTTTGTGCACACAACGATGTGCATTGGAGATTTTGCGATCGCCGGTTTTTTCGTGGCGCAAAGTAGTAATGAGATCTATACTTATGACGATACTGAGAAGGAAGAAACCTATTTTTATGTCAAAAAAAATTGTTGAATTGAATGTTTACAAAAGCGATAGCAAGGGTTCCAGGACGTAACTTTGATCAGGGAATCACCACCTCCGGTTTGGGACCTCCGGATTACACCAGGGCACTAAAGCAACATTCATCCTATTGCGAAGCGCTCAGGAAATGTGGGCTTGAACTGATGATTCTGGAACCGAACCTTCAATATCCCGATTCCACTTTTGTTGAGGACACAGCTATAGTGACTCAATCGATGGCAGTCATAACCCGTCCGGGCGATAAAAGAAGGGCAGGAGAAGAAGAAGAGATTGAACAGGTACTGAAAGATTTCCGTAAAATAGAAAAAATTTTACACCCCGGACATGTAGATGGAGGGGACATCCTTCAGATTGACAACCATTTCTTCATTGGGATATCAGACAGGACTGATCCGGAAGGTGCCGATCAGTTGAGATCGATCTTTTCAAAACATGGCTTTACCTCATCGACCATAACTGTGGGAAATATGCTCCACTTGAAATCCGGGGTCAATTACATTGGAGAAAACAGGCTGCTGGTTCGTCAGGAGATTGCCGCAATGAAAGCGTTTGATAACTATGACAAGATTTTGGTCCCTCCCATGGAGAGTTATGCAGCGAATTGTATCCTGATCAACGGTTACCTGATAGTGCCGGAAGGCTTTCCGGAAACCAGGGAAAAACTGCTTCATAAGGGATGTACACTGATCGAGCTGGAGGTGTCCGAATTTCAAAAGATGGATGGGGGATTGAGTTGTCTATCACTGCGTTTCTAACTTTTTTACGATTCTTTTTCAGTAATTCATTTCAACAGGTATATTTGCATCTTTCAATATAATCTACTTCAAAATCCTATGAGCAGTTTTATCAAAGTAATCCGGAAACTACCGCGGGTATTCTGGGTATCCAATCTTATGGAATTGTTTGAGCGGTGGGCCTGGTATGGCTTTTACAACTCCTTTGCACTCTACTTAACCCTCTCAAAAGATACGGGAGCCCTGGGTTTCAGCCAGGCACAGAAGGCAGCAATTATGGGCACAGGCTCTATGTTGCTCTATTTCCTGCCACTGATCACCGGGGCTATTGCCGACCGAATTGGATTCAAGAAAGTGCTTATCCTCTCCTTTACTACGTACATTATTGGTTTTTATATTACCGGTAACTTAGAATCATATGCTGCTGTTTATGCAGCCTATCTGTTTCTTGCATTCGCCGGTGCCCTGTTTAAACCGATCATTTCAGGAATGATCGCTAAAACCACGGATGAAGAGACATCATCCATCGGATTCGGGATCTTTTATATGATGATCAACGTCGGGGGTTTCATCGGTCCGTTCATTGCCGGGATGCTTTACAAACTGAACTGGAATTATGTTTTCCTGATGTCTATCATCACCGTTGGACTTAACTATATCTTCGTCTTCTTCTTTTTCAAGGAACCGGGACGAGAGAAAAGTACCGTTACATTCCTGAATAATGTTGGCCATGCACTCAAAAACATCTGGATCACACTGCTTGATTTCAAATATGTACTCTTCCTGGTAATCATGGCTGCTTTCTGGACTGCCTTTAACCAGCTCTTTTACTCCTTTCCTGTTTTCCTTGAGGATTGGGCAGATCTGGATGCGTTTGCCCAATCATTGGGTATTGGTCCCGGAAAAATCACGGCAGTGACCATCACCAGCCTCGATGCCTTTTTTATCATTGCTTTTCAGATTATTGTTTCAACCATTGCAATGCGCTACAAACCACTGCACGCAATGATGACCGGTATTGCTATCCTGGCTGTCGGGGTAGGATTGATGTTCTTTACACAGATGGTCTGGTTAACCATATTCGGTGTGCTGATCTTTTCCATTGGGGAGATGGCCAGCTCCCCTAAATTCACAGAATATATCGGACGAATAGCCCCACCGGATAAGAAAGCCCTGTATATGGGCACATCGTTCCTTCCCATTGCAGCAGGCCACAAGCTTGCAGGAATTTTGTCCGGTGATCTCTATGCAAACATCGCGGAAAAATTCACCCTGCTCACCCAGGAAGTTGAAAAAAGGGGATTGGACCTCCCTGAGGTTTCCGAAACGTTTACCCGGACAGATTACCTGAACATGGCCGGAAACCAGATGCAGATGAGTGGCGATGAACTGACACAATATCTCTGGAACACCTACCACCCGGAGAGGATCTGGATGGTCTATTCCGGTATAGCCATTGGAGCCGCTTTTTGTCTGTTTTTATACGACCGGTTTGTCCTGGGGAAAAAGACAAGTTAACAGTTATAAGTTATGCCGAAGGAATCCCTTACGGGAAAAGTTGATGCGATGAATATCAACAGTCTGTGTTCCGTAGTCCGGACGTTCACGTCCGGGATCAAACAGTTGCCAAATGGGGATTGCGAGGGCATTTATGCCCCTATAAGCAGAAGGGCGTGAACACCAAAATAAAGAATAAAAAATCAGTTCAATGATTAGGCTATCTCAAAATTCTGACAAAATTTGGTTAAATTAGACTGATTAGATGGTGTGTTATGATTAATTGGTTATTTGCCGTATTTTTTTCTTCAGAATGAGTTTTTGGATAAAATTGGATACAAAATGTATCTATTTATTTTAAAAAGTTATCCAAAAGAGTTAATTTTATGGATAAATATGGATGCGTTATGGATATATCCAAAACCATGAGAATCAAATTGACCTTTAGCAGTAAGGTATACGAACAATTAACTCAAAAGCTCAGTATAATTGATACTTTTAAAGGAAGTTGGAAAGCAAGAGAGAATGCTGAAAGCCTTTATCTAAGGGAGCTTCGTAAAGTAGCAACCATTGAGAGTGTCGGTTCCTCCACACGCATCGAAGGAGTAAAACTCACTGATGAGGAGATTGAAAAACTTCTTACCTCAGTAAGAATTACCAAGCTTGAATCCAGAGATGATCAAGAAGTTGTGGGTTATTATGAAGCCTTGCAGATCATTCTGGATAATTATGAAAAGGTCCAGATTTCTGAGAATTATATCCACCAATTGCATGGATTCTTGCTTAAGCATAGTCATAAAGATCAATCTCACAAGGGAAAATATAAAACACTTCCAAACCAGGTAATTGCAAATTATCCGGATGGTACACGAAAAATTATCTTCGAAACAACACCTCCCCATCTGGTACCTGGTGAAATACATCAACTTTTAACATGGATAAACCAGCGTCTTAAACATAAGGATATGCATCCTCTGATTACCACAGCTGCTTTTGTCTATGAGTTTCTGTCTATACATCCATACCAGGATGGAAATGGAAGGTTGTCCAGATTACTTACCACTCTTCTATTGCTGAAGCTGGATTACGGATTTGTCCAATATGTCTCTTTTGAAAACGTAATAGAGGCTCATAAGGATGAATATTATAAGTTTTTAATGGCTGGTCAAAAGAACAGAGGAACGAAATCAGAATGCATTGATGCATGGGTGTTGTTTTTTGTCCAAAGCCTGATAATTTTAACCGACAGGCTGGAGACAAAATATAAAACCTTAAGTAAACTAAAAACAGCTTTAAACAAGCGTCAAAAGCTGGTTCTCGAATTTGTCAGAAAACATGAACCTATAAAGATTGGCGACCTCGAGAAGGGTATGAGTAATTTTTCGCGCAACACCCTTAAAAAGGATCTGGCCTACCTTGTACGTGAAGGTATATTAATAAAAACAGGAGAACGCAGAGGGACTATTTACCATATAAAAAAGGAATAAGGGGTGACAAACTGTGATATTTATGGACACAATAACCCTTACTGATATTTGGTTTGGATATAAATTGACAACGATTACTTTGTGACTTGTATGCAATTCCTAACTTTATGTTAATCAATCAGTTACTATGTATATATTCATATAGCTAAGCAGTTGGACCGGATTATGTGGGGTCTTTAATTACCCAGGGCTGTTATCTTACGCCCCTTTGGGCTTTTTAAGTCTTTTCCTTCGCCTCTATCTTTTTTTATTCATTTTGGCATTTAATGAATTTTACCGATGGCATTCTTTTAAATCCGAAATCCGAAATTCTGTCATTACTCACAACTCATCTCTCACTACTCCTTACTCTTTGCCCCATGCCCTCTGCTCTATGCTAATGGATCTCTTCTGCTTTCCGCATCTTATTATCCCGGCAATCCATATAATTCCGGAACAGGTATTTTTTCCCTGTGGGTTTATGGGTAATGATCATATCCTTTTCGTTGGCTGCCCATTCCCAATCGGTATCGTTTGATACCTCTTGCCCACCAAGGTAAAACCAGTAATATTCTTTGTTTGCTTTCCATTCTGCTTTAACGGTTGTCGCTTCCTCATCCTTTTCGGCAACCTGCTGTGTTCGCGTCTGAACTGTTTCGGAAGGTTTAATGTTTAGAGGGATGGCTGCCCGCAGGGTATTATCCAGCTGATTCCAATAATTTTTCAGTAGATAGGAATTATCACCATAAAAGACTTTCAGGTCTTTTTCTGATTCTCCATAATCTGTATCATTGGTCACTTCCACTCCCTTCAGGTAGAACCAGTACCCATCCCGGTTACCTTTCCAGTATGCATCCGTGCTGCTATCGAGGTTGCGTGCTGGTCTTAGATCCCCTTCTGCTACTGTTGAATAGTCTTCAAGGAGGTAACTATTTCCGGTTAAGCTGCTATAAACCAGGATATCCTTATTGACCGGGTTTTTATTTGCTTCGGTCAACAACCGTTTACCGTCCTCAAACATGAAGATCTCCGATGATATTTTACCCCACATCATGGGTGATCGGGTTGCAACGATTGTTGCCGGTTTATAGTCGGTAGGCGGTGTATTTTTAAAATCCTGCAACAGGTATCCCCTGTTTGCTTTTTCGTGGACCACCCAGAGATGGTCGCCAAAATAATCTGAAACGGTCTCATTATGAATGGGTATCCCTTTGTCGAAGAGATAAAATCCCTCTCCATTTCTTTTCCAGAAGATCTCTCCGTGTAAATTCACCAGTTCGGCTGCTCTTAATTGATTATCTGTGAGGTTAGCACAGTTTCTCAGGATATGGGTTCTTTTGGTGGTCTTATCATACACAAGGAAATCATCTCCTGCCTGAGCCATTTCGATATCATCCCCTACCGGTCTGTTGTTCCGGAACAGATATTGACCAAGATTATCTGCTTTCCAGGTGATCTCCGCATCCACCACATTGTTTCTGATCATCTCGGGTTTTGCAACATTGATTTTCTGAACCGGTTCGGCATTCACATGAGAAACCGGGACTATTTCCTCTGAAAGAGGCACAAAATAGAAATCTCCAACCAGGGAAGAGGATTCCCACGGGATTTGCCTTCCATCACTCATGTCAAGAACTGCCCTTCTGACGTTTTTAAAGGTTTCCTCGATTTTCTGTCCTTCAACCTGGATCTCATTCAGCAGGATCTCGGTATACAATCCGTTCTTTCCGGTTCCATCGGATGCGACTGAACCCGGTGCTGTTGCATAGGCTATCAAGGTTCCCGTAGGTGCATTGATGGTTGCCAGACCTCTTTGAGAAGATCTGAAGCTCCGAGCAAAGGGATTATCACGGCAGGCATCCATGATCACCACATTCATCCTGTTCCGGGCATTTTCCATCTGTGCCAGGACAAATCCGGCTTCCACACACTCATATTCCACCTCTTCCTGGTTATAGATCTGTGCTTCAACGGGAATCAGATAATTTATACCATCAACCTGTAAACCATGTCCTGCATAATAGAACAGCCCCACACCACCTTTTTCAAGTTTCCTCCCGAATTCGCGGATTGCCCGTTTCATCTCATCTTTGTTGGGAATCTCAGTCTTGAGAATTACATCAAATCCTACCTGTTTTAACACGGTAGCCATTGCCCTGGCATCATTTACCGGATTGGTCAGAACACCCATTCTGTATCTTGAGTTTCCGATGATCAGTGCTGTCCTGATCTCCTCTTCCGGTTCGATTTGTCCGATCGCCTTGCTGGTTGAAAAAACCAGGAGGCTGACCATAAAAAGCAATAACACGTCTAATTTTTTCATTGCCAATTCAATTTTAAACAGAGGTGTTTGTCATAACGAAGTTAATCCGTTTTGAGGTTTCTTCCAAATTTGGTCCATATCCTGTTGGTTTTCCTTTTGATTTATACGAAAGATAATACAAATGGTTCCCTGATTAACATAAAAGAGAACAATCCTCGGGCATGCCAAATCCATATCAAGAAAACTTTACCCATCTATTTTACTGTTCCTGAACAAAATTTTGTAAATTGAAACCCAATTGGGAATGAGGGGACTGGAAAATTTGTTATCAATCTATTGTTGAACAATAAACCATAGAAAAATGAAAAAAATTATTTCAACCTGCGCCTTGCTCTTTATTATCGCCCTTATTTTCAGTGCCCATGCACAGAAAAGGGTAACCGCCCCGTCTGACCGTTCAACCACACAGGAATTCAGGAAAGTACAGTTTGGACTGGGTCTTGGTCTTAATGCCTCAACCCTGATTGCAGACTGGGGAGTGGATTCATACGCTTGCTATGGATTAAATTTCGGAACCTATGTAAAATTCCGGTTTACAAAAATTATTGGTTTCCAACCAGGTGTACAATTATCCACCCAGGGGATAAACTTTGAAGAGGATGTCTCAATCAATCTCGTTTATATTCAGGTCCCGGTTGTCCTCAAGATTTATGCTGTCCGGGGATTGAACTTTGATGTTGGTCCTCAAATCGGAGTATTGACATATGCTAAACTCTATAATCCGATCGATGATACAAAGGAGGATTGGATGGATATGTTTACACCTGTCGATATTGCACTCCGCCTGGGCATTAACTATGAATTCAATTTCGGACTTTGCATTACAACCCATTACAATATAGGCTTGACCAACGTGAATGATGCGGATGACAGATCAGAATTCCCTGTAAATAACGGAGTCTTTCAGTTAGGGGTTGCCTATTATTTTTAGTGAACCCATCCTGCCAAAGGAATTCCACCGTTTACCCCAGCTCTATGTCTGGTATTCATTCTGATTTCTCCCATATAACACTCCTCGTAATTCAGGGGATTACAAAACCTGCGATCACCCTTTTCCTATGAACACAATTGAGATTCAAAACATTACTAAAACCTTCAACCACTTTAAAGCGGTTGATGATCTTTCCCTGGCTGTGCCGAAAGGAAGCATTTACGGTTTCATCGGGCCTAACGGAGCGGGCAAGACCACCACCATCCGTATGATCATGAATATCCTTTATCCGGACAGTGGGGTGATAAAACTGCTTGGGAGCGAACACCTGGGTACCCGTCTTGACCGGGTTGGCTATCTCCCGGAAGAGCGGGGGCTATATAAAAAAATGAAAGTTAAGGAGATCCTTAAATTTCATGCTGAATTGAAAAATGGCACGGATATTAACAACCGGATCAATTACTGGTTAAAACGGTTGGATCTGGAAGAATGGGCAGGGAAGAAAGTTGAAACCCTGAGTAAAGGAATGAGCCAGAAGCTTCAGTTTATCGCAACCATCATTGATAAACCCGAGGTGATTATCCTGGATGAACCATTTAGCGGACTCGATCCGGTAAATGTTGATACTCTCAAGAATGCGGTCCTTGAACTACGATCCGAAGGAGCAACCATTATTTTCAGTACACACGACATGAATGTTGCCGAAAAGATGTGTGACTATATCTTCATGATCTTCAAAGGGAAGAAAGTGCTGGATGGAACCCTCTCCTCCATACAGGATAAATATGGCAACGATACCATTCGTATACAAGCAGAAAACGGGAGAAGTGTTCTCGGTGAACTGAGAGGGATCGAAAAAATTAACGACTTCGGACAACTGCAGGAAATCCGGCTTTCACCATCGGTTGATGCACAGGATATCCTGTCAGCCATCCTGCAAAAAACCCGGGTAACTAAATTTGAAATCGCCCGGCCTTCGCTTTACGATATTTTTATACGAATTGCAGGTCCGGCAGCAAAAGAGGAAGAAGATGCGTAAAATACTGATACTTACCCTGCGGGAATACCGGACATCCGTCCGGACAAAGAGTTTTATTATTGGACTGCTTCTGGCTCCCCTGTTAATGGGTGGAAGTATGATTGTCTTTATGCTCCTCAAAGATAAAGTCGATATCAATGATAAAAAGATAGCCATTATCGATCATTCGGGAATCATGGCTGATACCCTGGTAAAAACAGCTGAGTACCGGAACAGTCATGAGATTTTTGACCCGGAGACCGGAGAAAAGGTCAGATCAGCCTACATCCTTGAAATCATTGAATCCGACAGCGCATCTCTTTTCGAAACCAAAATTAAACTATCGGACCGGGTGCGATCGAAGGATTTGCATGCGTTCATCGAAATCGGCCCTGGGATAGTTCACCCGGCAGATGATCCGGAGAAAGCAAGAATCATATACTATTCCGAACATGCCTTCATGGATGATGTCATCAACTGGTTTACCTGGCCAATCAATAACCGGGTCCGGCAGATCCGCATTGATGAATTGGATCTGGATGAAGAGGCAGTCGGAGACCTGTTTTACTACAACTATCCGGAAAGAATGGGACTGATCAATGTTGACAGAAAAACCGGAGACGTGCAGGATGCGCAACACACCAATGAACTCCAGACTTTCCTCATCCCCTATATTATGGTTCTGCTGATGTTCCTGATGGTCATGATGAGTGCAGTTCCCTTACTTACGGCGGTTATGGAAGAGAAGATCGAACGGATTGCAGAAGTCCTGCTGGGATCGGTTACACCCTTTCAGTTCATGATGGGAAAAATCCTTGGAAGCATCAGCGTTTCGATGACGGTATCAGCCGTCTATGTCATTGCCGGAATAGTGGCTGCAAAACAGATGAATGTCGGGGATATGATCCCATATCATGTACTCCCCTGGTTTTTTGTTTACCTCATCCTGTTCGTAATCATGGTTGGATCCGCCATGGCTGCCCTGGGTTCTGCCTGTAACGACAACAAGGACGCCCAGTCGCTTCAATTCCCGGCAATGATACCGGTCATTCTGCCACTGTTTATCATGGTCCCCATTATACAAAATCCGGCAGGCAGCATGGCAACAACACTTTCATTGATACCCCCCTTCACACCGACACTCATGATCATCAGGCTTGCTACTCCCGTGACCATTCCCGTCTGGCAGCCATTTGCCGGACTGGTTGGAGTCATTCTTTTTACACTCTTTTCTGTCTGGGCCGGTGGAAGGATCTTCAGAACCCTGATATTGATGCAGGGGGTAAAACCAAAACTGGGCAATCTGGTGAAGCTGGTTTTCCGGGGATAAGGGAACAGGATCCCCAATTTTATTCAATAGAGTTCTTCTCTTCCCCTGTTAACCAACCAGTTAAATAAAACGCATGTCTTAATTACTTTGCTTTTACAACCTGGTAGGCTTTATCCACAATCAGGTCTGCCAGTGGCCTGAGGGATGCGACACTGCGGTGTTCCCGTTCAAGGATCTGGAGCCGAAAGTCAGTTATTGTCTCTTTCATACGAAGAATCTGATTGATCTTCGTCTCTCTGTAGGTCAGGTCAATGAAAATCCGCAGGTCAATTTCCTCCGCATGGATGGCATACAAGCCATCGATAATCAGCAGGTTGATCTTGCTAAAGTCGGTGATCAGTTTATCCACCTGTTCGGGAATCAGATCGATACAGGGGATAACGCATTCCTGAGCCTCCTTGAAATCACGGATGGTCATTCTTATTTTCGCCCAATCGTATTCATTCAGCCCAATTTTATCATATCCTTTATTCCTTCGCCATTCCTCCCTTAGCAGGGGTTGAATTTTGTAATAATTATCGGTATGAATGACCTTCACACGGATTTTATCCTGTTTCAAGAGTTTTCCCAGTGCATGTGCCAGTTCGGATTTCCCCGATCCTGATTCTCCCGAGACACCAATAATATAGCGGTATCGTCTTCCTTTCTTTTTCAGGTCTTTTTGCACATATTCCCGGATTGCCTTAGCAGCATCTTTGTGCATGTCATTGATCAACAGAATATCACCTAACATGGTTCCTTATTTAAATGGTCATGCGAATAACCAACTTCTGGTTACTCTGTAATTCATATTTTTCCCCGCAAAGATGGATGTTAATCTTTTCATCTCCATCTTTCTGAGCTGAAATTTCAACTTTATCCCTGCTCAGGTCGACCTGATATTTCGTCTTTTTGAACCGGAAACTGAAATAAACACTGTTCCAGCAGGCAGGCAGGTCAGGACAGATTTCGGGCAGCCCTCCTGAGAGGTCAAGTCCACAGAATGTCTTAAGAACCGAATATACCGTACCGGCCATGACCCCGCAATGAATTCCCTCACCGGTTGTACCGCCCTGGATATCGACCAGATCACTCTGCAATGCCTCCATGAATAATTTCCATCCCATGGAGCGGTCTCCCGTTTTATAGGCCAGGTGGGCATGAACCACACGGCTTAATGTTGATCCATGAGAAGTTCTTACCAGGTAGTAATCCAGATTTCTTTTCAGGTAGTCTTTTGGTAGTGTATAACCCAACGTTTCAACAAGTGCAGTAACCTCACGCTCTTCCAGATTATAAAAGATCATGAGCAGATCAGCCTGTTTTGATACTTTGTAGTCGTCCGGTGATCTGTTTTCTGCTTTCAATATCCGGTCCATACGGTGAATATCGTCATATTGCTGCCGGTAATGATCCCAGTCAAGCTCCTTCAAAGCAAAGTACCCGCTAAACTGTTCAATGATCCCATCCGGGGAGATTTCCAATGCGAGGTTTCCTGCAATCTTTTTCCATCGGATGATCTCGGAATTGGTCAGACCGATTGTATCCATTACGGCTCGTCTTTCATCGGGAGAAAAGCCTTCAACCATCCGGAACGCTTTATCGAAAGCCCAGGCGACCATAAGATTGGTATAGGCATTATCCTTCAATCCTCCCCGGTCCGCCCCCGGGTATTTCTCATGGAATTCATCCGGGCCCATCACCCGATCGATATGGTACTTTTGTTCCCCCTCATCCCATTCGCTTTTACTTGCCCAGAAACGGCAAATCTCGAGGAACATTTCCGCACCATACCGGGTCATAAACTCCTGGTCATCTGTTATCGAGTAATAGGTCCAGATATTATAGGCGATAGCCAGTGAAACATGCCGCTGCAAAGAACTGTAATCATCACCCCATTCTCCGGAAACCGGGTTCAGGTGAATGATTTGTGTTTCTTCTCTCCCATCACTGCCACTCTGCCAGGGGAACATGGCTCCTTTATATCCATGCTCCCGGGCGTATTCTCTGGCTTTATCAAGACGCCTGTACCGGTACATCAGAACAGATCGTACAACCTCCGGGAAATGAATAGTATAGATTGGAAGAATATAGAGTTCATCCCAGAAAATATGCCCCCGATATGCTTCGCCATGCAGTCCCCTTGGAGGAATCCCGGCATCGAGGTGAACATGATGGGGAGATGCTGTAACCATCGAATGGTACAGGTGTAACCGAATGATTTTTTGGGCACACCGGTCGCCATCAATCCTGATATCGGTCTCTTTCCAAATTTTTTGCCAGGCATCTGCCGAATGCTGCAGTTCTTCCCTGTAACCGGGAAACGAAATCAGGGCGTTTCTTGCACTCTCCAGCGGCTCTTTCACACCCATATGATCTGATGTATAGATTACCACCAGTTTTTCAAGGGATATTTCCTGATCCTTATCCAGATCGAACGAAAAAAGGGATCTAATCCACCCTTCTCCTGTTTCTGTCCGGGATTCAGCGACCTTCAACCCATCAGGAAGATGTAGCAGATATCTGGCTGCTTCAGCAATCGTCACATTTGACCCGGTTGTTTTTACTACCAGGAAGTCTTTATTGTCTTCAGAAAATTGCTCAAGTGGCTCCAGGTGTTTCTGGTTTAGTTGCCTGTACCGTTCCACTCCGGCATTGATATGATCTCCATTCAATTCAGATGAGATGCTAATCCTCCCTCTATAATTCAACGGTTTAATGGTATAGCGAATCCCTGCCTTATGTGGATCATTCATGCTTGCAAAACGGGAGGAGCGTATCCATGTTTTTCTTCCCTGTCCATCGGTGGCAATCAATTCGCGGGTTAATTCTCCCATCCTGAAATCCAGATGCCTGGTAATAGTATCGATTGCAAAGGATGGATCAGGGGTAAAACCGAACCACTCACCGTTATCGATCCTGAACTGTATGGGAAGCCAATTGGGAATATTAACAAAATCCTCATTCTCAACCTCCCTGTCTCCCACCTTAGATTCCAGCCTGTTGTATAAACCAGCAACATAGGTGCCGGGATAATTCACCTGGTTTGCCCTGCTTTCCTCCATGGCACCACGTGTGCCAAAAAAACCGTTCCCGATCGCCAGTAATGCTTCTCTTGAACGTTCCCTCTCCATAGTATAATCATAATAGGTAAGTGACCAGCTACTCCTTTCCAACCCTTCCACGAACCAATTATTGATCTCCTCAATGGAAATTTCTCCCAGATCGGTTACCACCCGGTCTGCACCATTGGCATACAAATCCTGTACATTATTCTCCCTGGCAACTCCCAGAACAAAACCAAAATTCCCCCTGTATCCTGCCTGCACACCGGAAACGGCATCTTCCACAACGACCGACCTGTGATACGCTACACCAAGTTCATCACAGGCCGTAGTGAAAATATCAGGTTCCGGTTTCCCCTTTAATCCTCTTTCAGCAGATACAACTCCATCAATCCGGGTTTCAAACAGGTGAAGCAGACCGGTAGCCTCAAGTAC
>Ga0315534_1000469_pt1 | contig 27730 bp, 22 predicted proteins | sample SalMarSW160240MG_FD_203094 | JGI IMG/M metagenome (GOLD analysis project Ga0315534, IMG submission 203094) | Salt marsh sediment microbial communities from the Plum Island Ecosystem LTER, Massachusetts, United States - Salt Marsh Sediment SW1602-40 ...
CCTCGCCCTTGCGGAAATTATCCAGCAGGCTGGTGAATTCCATCGGGAAAATGAACTTCGTCGCTGGACCAGTTCCCATCGTCTTCAGGGTTTCGAAGTACTGCAGCGTCATCGTCTTTTGATCGATTCCCTTCGCAACGCCGTAAATCCGCTCCAGCGCGCTCGAGAAACCTTCGGCCCGCAGCAGTTGAGCCTCTCGATCACCCTCGGCGCGCAGGATGTTGGCCTGCTTGTCACCTTCAGCCCGCAGGATTGCAGCCTGCTTCTCACCGTCGGCGACGTTTACCGCAGCTTCCCGCTGGCCGGTCGATTCCGTTACCACCGCACGGCGCACGCGCTCGGCGGTCATCTGGCGGTTCATCGCGTCCTGGACTTCCTTGGGCGGGATGATCTCGCGAATCTCGACATTGGTGACTTTCACACCCCAGCGCTCGGTCACCTCATCCAGCTTGACCCGCAGCAGCTGGTTAATATGATCTCGCTGCGAGAGCACATCATCCAGGGCGATGCCGCCGATGACAGAACGCAGCGTCGTGGTGGCCATACCCTGGGCAGCGGCCTCAAAATTTCCGACCTGGATCACGCTCTGCATCGCATCGATCACCTTGAAGTACCAGATGAAGTCGATCGCGATCGGGGCATTGTCGAGCGTGATGGAAGTCTGGTGCGGAATCTCACGTACCAACTCCCGCAACTCGACCTTGACCCCCCGTTCGATAAACGGGATCAGCAGCACCAGGCCGGGGCCGCGTTCGCCCACACAGCGGCCAAGCCGGAAGACTACTAATCGTTCGTACTCCTGGACGATGCGGACCGCGCTGCCGAGCACAGCCAGGGCAATCAGCCCAACCGTTCCTACAAGACATGCAAGGACTGTAACGTTCATGCCTCTAACCTCCTTTTATCCGATCAATGAGTCTTTTCGTGTTCAGACGGTTCTACCGACAAGATCAAACCTTCACGGGCCAGCACCCGCACATGCTCACCGGGCTGGACCGGCGTGTCACTATGCGCCGTCCAGAGCTCTCCCAGGGCATAGATCGAACCCTGCGGGTCGAGCGGCGTCCGCACCTCCCCGATCGCACCGATCACGCGCGAGAGGTCAATCGTCGGGCGCGAACGCTGCGCCAGGAGCGTATTTCGGACGGCCAGCCAGAAGTATCCGATCGTGAGCAGCGATACGACCAACGCCAGGACCGGATGGACCGCCACGATGCCCTCTGCCGGTTGAAACAAAAAGGTCGACCCGATGCTGAAGGCCAGCGCGGACAGGAGCAAACCAATTTCCGGCTTGATGAAGCGCAGCGAGAGCACAAAAAATACAGCGCCTGCAGTCAGCAGCAGGAGTGCCCACGAATTGAGCGGTGCGACCAGAGTCCCCAGCCCGGCCGCTCCCAGCGTCACCAACGCCAGCAGTTCCAACACGCCCGTACCCGGGCTGACGACTGCAAGAGCTGCAATCCAGATCCCGGCTACAAGGACCAGGTAGAGCAGATTCGGAAACAATGCTGATTCGAACACCCAGGCCTCCTTTCTCCTCCACACTTTCGATTGATTTGAGGATAGGGCAGGAACGTTATTTCATCATGCCGGAAAACAGACAACCAGCAGACATTCAGCACAAACCGCTGAATGTCCGATCCTTGGACTCACCCAGGCGCTTCAGCGGACTGGCTTTTCGAACATGCGGTAGGTTTTATAGACTTCGCCACCGAGCATGCGGATGGAGCGGTTCATCATTTGGTTCGTCTCAAGAATCCAGCTCATCTCAGCCCGCTTATAGCCCTTGGGAGCCGCCCGCTTGGCCGTTTCCAGATACATCAACGCATCGACACCCTTCGCCCGGTACTGCGGCAGCACGCCCAAGGCTACCACCCGCAGCCACTCGACCTTATGCCGCACTTTCCAGTTCCAGAACAACTGCGCCATGGTCAGCGCCTCCGGCTTTCCGGGGCGTGGATAGGCAGGGAGCAGGGCCTGATTCATGTCCGGAATGGATAGCGAGCTTCCAACCACTTTCCCGTCTACCTCGACCATCAGCACTAGGTCGGGGTCGATGATCGGTTTCAAGCTCGCCGCCAGGTGATCGATCTCCGCATCCGTCATCGGTACAAAGCCCCAGTTACGCTCCCATGAGCTGTTGTAGACTACCTTGAAGCGCTCGACCTCGGCCTCGAATTCTTTCATCCGGATCGGGCGGATATGCAGGTTGAAGCGTTCGCGCACTTTCTCGGCCACTCGAACCAATTTCTCGGGAACGTTCTGCATAAAGTCCGGCACGCTGATCGAGTAAGCCCAGACATCCATCGCCTTCTTCAACCCCGCCGCCTCGATATAGTCCTTGTAGTAGGGCGGGTTGTAGGTCATCAAAGCGCGCGGCGGGTCATCAAACCCGTCGATGAGCAGGAACGACTCATCATTCGTTGAAAACTGCGCCGGGCCCAGGATTGAGTTATGTCCGGCCTCCCTGACCCAACCCTCGGCCGCACTCAGCAAAGCTTGCGCCGCTTCGGGGTCCTCAAGTACCTCGAAGAAACCGAAGAAACCAAGGTTCACGTCCTGGAATTCGTTGTACTTCTCATTTGTGAAGGCCGCGATCGTACCTACCGACTCACCGCCCCGACGTGCGATGAAATATTTGGCACGCGCGTGCTCAAAAAACGCATTCTTCTCGGGATCGAGGAAGACTTTACGTTCCGAGATCAGAGGTGGAACCCAGTAGGGATTCCCCTTGTAAACCTTCCACGGGAAGCTGATGAACTCCATCAATTCATCAGGAGAAGAAACTGCACTAATCATTAGCTCAGACATATCCGCCATCTCCTCGTTTGGGTAGCCGATTATACATTCGCCCGGGTACGAATGAAATATACAAGGAGTGCAAACCGCCGCTCGATCGGATTGATGTGCCTCGCGCGGCGGTGTATGATTGCTTGCTGCACGGAGGTGCCGACATCACGTACCCATGGGTTTTCACGGCCGGTGTGCTGCTTGGGATGCTGTGGTTGATCCTTCAAAACCCGGACCGCCAGGCTCCGTCGCAAGCATCCCACGACCTGCTGCCTGCAGCCGCACTGGCGCTTGCGATCGGCCTGGCCCTGGCCCGGCTTAGCTTCGCGGCGACGTTCAGCAGGTATTATCTCGAACATCCCTTCGAACTGCTCTGGCTCTGGCAGGGCGGCTTAAGCGGGAGCGGCGGGTTGATCGGCGGTCTGCTCGGAATCTGGTTGTACACGCGTATTTCGAAAGAGCCCCTGCTTATAACCGTCGACCAGTTTGCCCTACCTGCCTTGATCGTGGGCATGAGCTGCTGGACCGGCTGTTGGCTGGATGGGTGTGCGTATGGCCAGCCGCTGCAGGCTTCGCTTGCGCTCTTCACGACGGCAGATATGTTCGGCACGCGAATAGCACGCTGGCCGGCCGCACTGCTCGGTTTGCTGCCGCTCCTGGCAGCCTTCGCACTTCTCAATCACACAGTATCGAGCCGATTGCCGAACGGCCGGCGCGCGGCAATGAGCTTTACCGCACTCGCGCTCGGCATCCTGCTCGCCAGCCTGGTGCGGGCCGACCCGGTACCGGTCATCACCAACCTGCGGCTTGATACCCTGGCCGGGCTGGTCCTGACCATTGTCGGAGCCTCGGCTTTGCTGATATCCTTCCATAGAGGTGACCGCTGACAGCGGGTGAAAAAAACACGCCCGCCTGCCCGCCGCGATCGACCCCAATCGCAATCAGCCCTGAGGAGTTGCATGTCAAAACTCAAACTTGGCCTAGCTCAAATCAACACGGTACTTGGAGACCTCGATGCGAACTTGGCCCAGCACCTGGTATTGATTCAGCGTGCGCGCGAGGAAAAAACCGACCTGCTGGTCTTCCCCGAGCTCTCGCTGACCGGGTACGTACTGCAGGACCTTACGCCTGAAGTCGCCCTGCGGCCGAGCAACGACGATCCCGTTTTTAATCAACTGCTGCAGGCAAGCATGGAGCTCGATCTGGTTGTCGGCTTTGTCGAGGCGGAACGACGGCATCGTTTCTACATCGCGGCTGCTTACCTTTCCCGGGGAGCGGTAGTCCATGTCCACCGCAAGGTCTACCTGCCAACCTATGGGCTCTTCGATGAGGGACGGTTCTTCGCCTGGGGAGACTCGGTGCGAGCGTTTGAAACCCGCTTTGGCCGGGTCGGCATGCTGATCTGCGAGGACTTCTGGCATGCTTCCCCTCCTTATCTGCTCTGGCTCGATGGCGCGGAATTGTTGGTTCTCATATCCGCCTCACCCGGCCGCGGCCTCTCAAATGCCGGCCGGCTGGAATCAGCACACTGGGTTGAGCGTATCAATCAAGCCTATGCCAGCTTATTTACCGTATTCGTTGCTCATACCAACCGGGTTGGATACGAAGATGGCCTGAATTTCTGGGGTGGAGCGACAGTTTTCGACCCGGATGGCGCGCTGCTCGTACGGGGTCCAGATTTCGAACCTGCGCTCACGTTTGCCGAGCTTGATCTGGCTCAGCTGCACCGGACGCGCGCCCGCCTGCCGCTACTGCGGGATGAGCGCACAAACTTGATGTCGAAGGAACTGGCGCGTATTCTCGATTCGACACATCTGCTGCATGACCGGTCCGAAGCGCAGTAGCGGCCGGAAGGAGCAGTTCATGGCGGAAAACCAGGATCCACTTGCCATCAACCCTGAACTCACCACCCGCATTCTGACCGGATTCATCCGCTCAGAAGTCCAGAGGGCCGGATTTGAGCGCGGCGTCATCGGAGTCTCAGGCGGCGTTGATTCGGCACTTTCCTGTCTCCTTGCCGCCGAGGCGCTGGGATCCGAAAATGTCCTTGCGTTAACCCTGCCGTATGCAGCCTCGAGCCCGGAAGCCACCGGACACGCACAGCTTGTGATCGAGAAATCAGGCGTCCAGACGAAATCCTATGACATCACACCAATGGTTGAGCCTTACTTCGAAGCTCATCCGGAGATGGATCAAATCCGGCGCGGCAACGTGATGGCCCGGGCGCGCATGATCGTGCTTTATGACCACTCGGCTGCCTTCGATGGCCTGGTGGTCGGAACCGGCAACAAGACCGAACTCCTGCTCGGCTATACAACGCTCTTTGGCGACAGCGCCAGTGCTCTCAATCCACTTGGCGACCTCTATAAGACTCAGGTCCGGCAGTTGGCACGTGCGATCGGAGTCCCCGACGTGATTGTCCAGAAGCCGCCCTCAGCCGATCTGTGGGTTGGTCAAACCGACGAAGGCGAGCTGGGATTCACCTATGCCGATGTCGATCTCCTGCTCCATAAGTTGGTCGATCAACGCTACTCACCGCAGGCGTGTATCGAGGCCGGTTTTGATCAAGTCTTCGTACAAAATGTCGTCGAGCGCATCCGCCAGACGCAGTACAAACGTGTGCTCCCACCGATCGCGAAATTGAGCAACCGCACAGTGGGCTACGATTTTCTCTACCTGCGGGATTGGGGAACCTGATCAGCATGGCAGCGGGAGGCGCTGTGAGACGAGCAGTCAGCATTAGCATTGGCTCATCGAAGCGGGATAAATCGGTCCAGGTTGAACTGCTCGGACAGCAAGTCCGAATCGAGCGCATCGGCACTGACGGTGACATGCAGCGCGCCGCCCAATTGTTCCGGGAATTGGACGGGGTGGTAGATGCCTTCGGGGTTGGCGGGACGGACCTATCGCTGCAGGTCGAGGATCGTGTTTACCCGCTCTACACGGTCCAGCACCTGGTGCGCGACGTAACCCGTACCCCGATTGCAGATGGTTCCGGGTTGAAGAACACGCTTGAATCGCGACTGGCCGGATTCATTGATGAGCATATTGACCTCGCTGACAGACCCCGGCGGGCACTCATCACCAGCGGCGCTGACCGCTGGGGGATGGCTCACAGCTTCCTGGCCGGGGGGTATGAGTGCGTCATCGGCGACCTGATGTTCGGCCTGGGGCTGCCAATCCCGCTGCACAGCCAGCGCGCGGTGTCTATATTGGCCCGACTGCTGCTGCCTATTGTCGGCCGAGTGCCCTTTGAATGGCTCTATCCAACCGGCGAGAAACAGGAGCAAAGCCGACCGCGCTGGGGCCGGTACTACCGCTGGGCAACCGTCATCGCCGGCGACTGCCACTACATCCGCCGCTACATGCCGGCCGAACTTCCAGCCAAGATCATCGTTACCAATACGACGACCGAGGACGATGTCGAACGTTTCAGGCAGGCCGGCGCCGCAACCCTGGTCACATCGACGCCAGTCATTGATGGCCGCACATTTGGCACGAACATGATGGAGGCGGCGCTGATCGCCGCCTCCGGTAAAAACCGTCGGCTCACGCAGAGTGAGCTGGAAGAACTTATTGTTCGCTTGGATCTCAAACCACAGCTGCGTAAACTTAACGAATGATGCCTAGAGCCACGACCGAGATGCCTTCCAAGCCGCGCGCCGAGTTTGATCCCCAGGTTTACCAACTCTGCCGTGAGATTCCAGCCGGGCGGGTCAGCACCTACGGGCGGCTGGCGGCGATGATTCCACCCCCCGCCGGAATCGATCCGCTGGCCTACGAACGTGTCAGGGCCCGCTGGGTCGGTTACGCGCTCTCGAGCTGTCCTCCGGATGTTCCCTGGCACCGTGTGCTCAATGCACGCGGTGAGAGCAGCTTACGCCCAGGACGCGAAATCCAAAGGGCTTTGCTGGAGCAGGAGGGCGTGCAGTTCGACGCACATGGCCGGGTCGATCTGGAAAGCTGCTTATGGGAAGCGGATAAGGCCGGGCCAGAAGCCACTCTACGGCCTGCCAGACCCAGACCGAATACGGAGTGAGGGAGACCATGGACGCGATTGTCCTGGCTGGAGGTCATCCGACCATCGAGGATCCGCTTTACGAGATCGCGGGTGGAAAGAACAAGGCCCTGATCAAGGTTGGCGGACGGCCGATGGTCCAATGGGTGATCGACGCGCTTTCAAATGCCCGGCGGGTGGAACAGATCGTTCTCGTTGGCCTGCAGCCCGGAACCAGCCTGCAGAGCGCAAAAACGATCGAGTACATCCCGGAGGGGATGGGAATGCTGGCCAACATCAAGGCGGCCCTGGAATTCGTCCGCCGCGTTCGACCAGCGGGCGAACATGTACTGCTCGCTTCATGTGACATTCCATCCATCACGCCTGAGATCGTGGACTGGCGGATTGGGGCTGCGGAGCAGGTGAATGCCGACCTGGATTACGCCGTGGTCACACGCGAGGTGATGGAGCAGCGCTTTCCGGGCTCAAACCGCTCCTATCTGCGAATTCGAAGTGGTGAGTATTGCGGCGGGGACTTGAATGTGTTGCGGGTTGACCTCGCTGAGCGAGAGGCGTTCTGGGAACGTCTTATCGCCGCCCGTAAAAGCGTTTTTCGCCAGGCTTCACTCCTGGGCTGGGACTTGCTCCTCCTGGCTCTGACCCGCCAGCTGACCCTGGAGGACGCCGAACGGAAGGTCAGCACACGATTGAAACTAAAAGGCCATGCCACGGTTTCTCCTTACGCCGAGCTGGCGATGGACGCCGATAAGCCGGTGCAGGTTGAGCTTCTTGATCGTGACCTATCCCGGGATACAACTGCGAAATGAATTCTGAGCGCTGGAACGAATTCGATCAACGCTGGCTGAAGCGGCTTGGTGTGGCTGATCGCCCCGGGAACCGGCGTCGCGTGGCGATCCTGCTGGCTCACTCAGGCGATTCGTGGTTCTGGCTTGCCGGCCTGGGTTTGCTCTGGCTCAGCGCCCCTGAGCCCTGGAAAAGTCTGGCAGCCAGAGTCACGCTGGCGGTTTTGGCTCTGGCAGTGATCGTGCTATTAATTAAATTCCGGATCCGCCGTGAGCGCCCGGCCGGCGAGTGGGGCGCCATTTACCGCCGCTCAGATCCACACTCATTCCCCTCTGGACATGCCGCCCGGGCGATGATGCTGGCTGTGCTCGCTATTGGCTGGGGGCCGGCCTGGCTGGCGGTTCTGCTTGTGTTCTGGGCACCGCTCGTCTCGCTGGCGCGCGTCCTGATGGGTCTGCACTATCCGACTGACGTCATCGCCGGCGGATTGATCGGCCTGCTGGCCGGCCTGGCGGCCGTGTTGATCTTCCCCTGAGATCGATGGACATATCTTTCAAACCGGCGAAATGAAAAAGACCGCCGTTTTCGACGGTCCAGCGAAGCGAATCCTGAAGGCTCGCTGCTAGTTTTGAGCAGCCGTCAGCTTGGCGAACAGCTCCTGCCAATCGTAGCCGACCACCAGAGCAAGGTCGACCTCATTGTCAGGCTGGGTCTGAAAGAGAACCTGGGATTGGGTCAGATCCATCAAATCAACCAGGTACTGTGCCGTATAGGGATTACCGGTGTAATCGACGATGCGCGTCGTGGGGTAATCCATGCGATCTGCATTGCCAATCTCCGTGACGGTGAAACCTAGCGCCTGCAGGGCATCCGCGAAGCGGCTTGCCAGGCCTTCTTCCCCGGCTCCGTTCAGCACGGCCACCTTGGCGTTTTCGCTCTTTGCGGCGACGGCTGGATCCTCAACAGATATCGAAGGGCCGATAGCGCTCGTCGCGGCAAAGACCTGGTCGCGCAGCAGCCGGATTTGATCGGGCACCGGTTTGAGCACCTGAGCTTGCTCGCCGCCATAGGTCACTGATTCGAGCGTGACCATATCCGGAGGTGCGATGACGCCCTGGCTGACCTTCTCGGGGGAAATTTGAAGAGCCAGAAGGCCAAGCGAGATCATCTGGTTCAGAGTCAGATTGGTACGGATACCCTCCGCCAGGTCGTTGTACAGTGCCGGGGCTTTGGCGATCATCGTTGGAAGCATGTTCAGGCGCAGGATTTGAGACCGGATCGCCAGCGCAACCTGCTGTTGACGCTGGGCGCGGTCGAAATCGCCGCCATCGGTATGGCGGTTGCGGGCATAAGCCAGTGCTTCCGGTCCGGTCAGAGTCTGGACACCGGGTTCGAGCGTAACCGTGTTGTGAGGTCCAATCGGATCGACCGTGATCTCGGACGGCACGTTGATTTCGACGCCGCCCATCTCGTCCACCATGCGCTCAAAGGCCGTAAAATCAATCTGCACGAAGTAATTGATCGGCACGCCAAGAAAATTCTCAACAGTTTTCACGGCCAGTTCCGGACCACCACCAGGCAAGCGATCCCGCTCACCGAGGAAGTAAGCCGTGTTGATGCGCCCGTGGCTGTAGCCCGGGATCTCGACCCACAGGTCGCGTGGGATCGAGAGCATGCCGGCGGTCTCCGAGACCGGATCGATGGTAGCCAGCATCATCGAATCGGTGCGCGGCGGACCTTCACCGCTCTCCCAATCCCGGTAGTCGAGCCCCATCAGGAGAACCGTTACCCGTTCGTTCCCCTTCCAGGGATCCGGCAGCTGCTCCAGTGGGGCGACGGTCGCGGTTGCTCCGGCTTCACCGGAGGTCTCCGTGCCCGAGCCGCGCGAGATCGAAAAAGACGGCAGGCCACTGCCCGACCAGCTGGCAGCAAGATCACGAACCGCGCTGTAGACCAGATAAATGGAGAGCAGACCCGCAACCACAAACGCCCCGGCCAGCACCTTGATCAGTGCCGGGGGGATATTTATGCTCTTGCGATTCCCGCGTTTGACTCCACTCATACTGAATACTTTCGAAAACGGCTATTTCTGTTACTTTGACCGGCGGATTATATCACGCTGAATTTGCCTGATGCGCAACCTGCTCCCATAGCTTGAGCTTGGCGTCCAGTGTTTCTTGAAGCGCACTGTAGCGTTCGCCCAGCTTCATTACCCGGTCCACATCCGTTCCGGCTAGCTCGATCTCGCTCGAGATCTGCTCCAGCTCAGCTTCAAGTGCGGAAATGTTCGCTTCCAGGCCGTCGAGGTCGATTTTTTCGGATTTCGGAGCTCGCTTTCGTGGTGTTGATTGCTCTTGTTCGACGGCATGAGCTATAGCTGCCTGTCTTGCATCTCGGCGAGACTGCTCATATTCCGCATAGCCACCGAGATGAACCTCGAGCCGGCCTTCATCCGGCGTAACCACCCAGACCTGGCTTGCTAGAGCTCGAATCAGGTAGCGGTCATGGGAAACAAGCAGGATCGTGCCGTTGAACGATTCAAGCGCGGCTTGAAGCGTCTCCTGAGACGGAATGTCGAGATGGTTGGTTGGCTCGTCGAGCAGGAGCAAGTTCGCACCTTGCAGTACGAGCTTGAGCAGCGCCAACCGGCCGCGCTCGCCGCCCGACAGCACCCGGACCTGTTTCTTTACTTCATCCCCGCTGAAGGCAAACCGGCCAAGCAGGTTGCGGGCTTGCGAGATTCGCAAGCTGGGATCAGCCTCCAGTACTTCTTCCAGCAGCGTCTTCTCGGGCTGCAGGCCGGCATGCGCTTGCTCGAAGTATCCGCACTGCAGGCTGGCCCCCAGCGTCACCTCACCTTGAAATGGCGCCAGCTCTCCCAGCAGGGTCTTCAAAAAGGTCGTCTTGCCTGCGCCGTTGGGACCGATCAATGCCACACACTCACCGCGCAGCAGCGTCAAATCAGGCACCTCGAAGAGCGCAGCGTCTGCGTCAGAGTATCCGATCGCAAGCCCTGAGGTCTGGAGCACAATATCCCCCGACCGTTTGGCTTCGGCGAACCGGATCTGTGCTGTCCGGGTGGAATCGGGCAGGACAATCGCTTCATCCCGCAGCATGCGCTCCAGGCGTTTCCGCCGTCCCTGGGCCTGGCGAGTATTCTGTCCAGCGATGTTCCGTTGAATGAAATCCTGCTCTTTTCGAATGTGCTCCTGCTGTGACTGGAAGCGGGCTTCCAATAGCGCCAGCCGCTGCGACCGCTGCTCGAGGTAGGATGAGTAGTCGCCTCGAAAATGGTTGATGCCACCCGGTCCTAATTCCCAGACCTGATCTACGACCCGGTCGAGGAAATAGCGATCATGCGATACGATTACCGCCGCACCGGGAAAATCGCGCAGCCAGGATTCGAGCCACTCGATCGCTCCCAGGTCAAGGTGATTGGTAGGCTCATCCAGGATCAGCAAATCGGGGTCTTCCAGCAGCAGCCGGGCGAGCAGGGCACGCGTCTTCTCTCCCCCCGAGAGGCGACCCAGGGGTGCCTCAAGCTCATCCGCTGCAAACCCAAGCCCGCCCAGGATCTGCCGGATGCGCGCTTCGTAGGTGTACCCGCCAGCAAGCTCGAAGGTCTCCTGCAGAGCCCCATAGCGTAACATTGCCTCATCCACCTGGCGTGGGTCGGCCATCGCCTGCTCTAACTCGCGCAGCGACCGCTCACTGCGCAGCAGGTCCCCGAAAGCATTCTGGCAGAGTTCCCAGACCGTCCCGCCCGAAGTGCTCTTCACGGCGTAGGACGACTCCTGGGGCAGAAAACCGATCTCCAGGCCGCGCGCCAGCTGCAAGCTGCCGCTGTCGGGTTGTTCGACCCCGGCCAGCAGGTGCAGCAGCGTGCTCTTCCCAACCCCGTTTGGACCGATTAACGCCACGCGTGCCTGGCGGGGGACCGTCAGGTTCACGCCGGACAGAACATCCTGCGCACCGTAGGATTTGGAGAGGTCAGTGGCTTGAATGAGCGACATGGGGTCTCGCGGCGGATTATACCCCAGCCCGGTCCACAGCTCCCGGGCGGCTGTTTTCCAAGCCAGCGGGCGCTGGACTATAATTCCAACGAAGTCGATGAGAGCCGCATTGAATGTTTGATCAGCCATCTTCACCCTACCGCAGCCTGATGATCAGCGCCGCCATCATGGCCGGATTCGGCTGGCTTGGGCTGATCCTGCTGCTCTTTGGCACGGTGCCCACAGTCGGCCCACGCTGGCTTTTCTTCTTCCTGCTCGCCATCGCACTGACCGGGACGGCACTGCCCTTTGTCTGGCTGCTTCACCACCGCTTTGACGGTGAGCGCAGCGCACCATCTTCCACTTTGCTCCGCCAGGCGCTGCTCTTCGCCCTGTTCGGAGAAATCTGCTCCTGGCTGCAGATCAACCGGAGCCTCACGCTTTCCCTGGCGGTCCTTCTGGCGCTCGGGCTGACCGCAGTCGAGTGGTTCCTGCGGGTGCTCGAACGCGGTGCCCGAAGAGCAAATCGGTGAGTTTGCGCGACCTGCCGTCTGTCGATCGCCTGATCGGTCATGAATCAGCCGCAGACTTGATCGGCGATTTCGGACGATCACTCTCACTTCAGGCTCTGCGTGCACAGCTCGAGCGCGAACGTGAAGCGATTCGCGCCGGAAGTGCCAACCCCACGACCGAACAGATCCTGGTGCGCGCTCATCAGCTTGCGTCAGGCTGGCTGCTCGCATCGCTCCATCCTGTGATCAACGCTACCGGCGTCATCATTCATACCAACCTCGGTCGCGCCCCGCTCAGCCGGGCAGCCCGTGAGGCCATGCTTTCGGTGGCCAGCGGCTACAGCACGCTCGAGTACGATCTGGCATCGGGCAAGCGCGGCAAACGCGATCAGCATGCCGATTCACTCCTGGCCCGCATCACTGGCGCCGAATCTGCGTTGGTCGTCAACAACAACGCCGGCGCCATTTTGCTAGCCCTGACCGCGTTTGCTCGCCGCAAAGAAGTCCTCATCTCACGCACCCAGTTGATCGAGATCGGCGGCGGTTTCCGCATTCCGGAGGTGTTGAAGCAGTCCGGGGCGAAGCTGGTTGAAGTGGGAACCACCAACCGCACTCACCTGGCCGACTTCGAAAACGCGATCAGCGACAAGACCGCCGCGATCATGCGTGCCCATCATTCAAATTTCAAACTCGTCGGGTTCACGACCGAACCCGCACTGCCCGAATTGGTCGAACTCAGCAAAGCGCATAACCTGATCACCCTCGACGACCTGGGATCCGGCGCTCTGCTCGACACAGCAGCCTTTGGACTCGGGCATGAACCAACCGTGCAAGAATCGCTCCAGGCGGGGGCCCCGCTGGTAGCCTTTTCGGGGGATAAACTGCTTGGCGGACCACAGGCAGGCCTGCTTGTAGGAGAAAAATCACTCATCGAAAGACTCCGCAAGCATCCGTTGGCTCGCGCCCTGCGGCCCGATAAACTGTGCCTGGCGGCTTTGAGCGCTACCCTGCAGCACTATCTGCGTGACGAAGCGCTGGAAGAAGTCCCCGTCTGGCAGATGATCGCTTCACCCCTGGATCAGCTCGAGCGGCGGGCAGCGAGCTGGCGGGAAGAACTGAAACAGGGCAAACTGATACATGGACAGTCCACCGTGGGCGGTGGGAGCCTGCCGGAGGAAAGCCTCCCGACCTGGCTTCTCGCACTCGATAGCGAACAGCCAGATAGGCTGGCAGCCCGTTTACGGCATTTGGAACTGCCAATCATCGCCCGGATCGAGTCGGGCCAACTCGTACTTGACCCCCGCACCGTGCTGCCCGACCAGGATCAGGCCTTGCTGCATGGCCTGAAAACGGCAGTCAAGGTTTGAGAGCATCTGACCAGGGTTTCTCAGGAGAAATCGCATGAAATCCGACCTCGACCGAGTTATGGAAGAAGCCAATATCGATGCCATCCTTGTGCGCGGCCCCGCTACTCACAACCCGGGCATGTCCTATTTCATGGGACTAGCGCATGTCTCGCACGGCTACCTGCTGAAGGCGCGCGGCGCCGACCCGGTCCACTTTCATGATCCAATGGAACGCGAGGAGGCCGCAGCCAGCGGGTTGAGGACTGAGAGCCTCTACGATTACGGTGGGTGGGAGTTCTACGAGCAGACCGGCGGTGATGTCAACCTGACCGACGCCATGCTGCTCGAACGGATCTTTACCAGCTTCAAGATTTCAGGAAGAGTTGCAGTCTACGGACAAGTGGAGCTCGGACCCGCCTTGAGCACCATGCGGCTGCTCGAGGAGCGCATGCCCGGGCTCGAACTTATCGGCGAAGACTACAACCACTCGGTTCTGATGAAGGCCAGGTTGACAAAGGACGAAAGCGAGATCGAGCGCATTCGCACCATGGGAAAGACCACGGTGTCTGTGGTTGCTGATGTAGCCGGGTTTCTAACATCGCATGCCGTCAAGGACGGGTTTCTTGTCGATCGGAATGGAGAGCAGCTGACCGTCGGATTGGTTAAGCAGAAAATCAATTTATGGCTGGCGATGCGCGGAGCGGAGAATCCGGAAGGGACGATCTTCGCCATCGGCCGTGACGCCGGCATCCCCCACAGCGCCGGGACCGATAGTGACCCGGTGCCGGTCGGTGTTCCAATCGTCTTCGACATCTTCCCCTGCGAAGCAGGCGGCGGGTATTTCTATGATTTCACCCGCACCTGGTGCCTGGGTTTCGCTCCGGATGAGGTTGCGCAGCTTCATGCCGATGTGCTCGATGTGTTCAATGCCGTATCGAAATCGATCAGGGCTGATACACTCTGCCGCGAGCATCAGAAGCAAACCTGCGAGCTGTTCGAGGCCATGGGGCATCCGACCGTGCTCTCGGACTCGAAGACGAAATCCGGCTACGTCCACTCCCTTGCTCACGGTCTTGGTTTGAACGTGCATGAAGCGCCCTCCTTTTCAAACATCGAGGGCAACGAAGATCGACTGCAGCCCGGGATGGTGTTCACAGTTGAACCGGGCCTTTATTATCCAGAGCGCGGCATGGGCGTCCGGATCGAGGATACTGTCTGGATCCGTCCGGATGGCCAGGTCGAGACGATGATCGACTTCCCCAAGGACCTGGTGCTGAAGGTTCCAGGGATGTAGCGCTCTCGCTCGGGAGTTAAACTGATGGACGAAACCACGCGCATACTGGGTATCGAAACCTCCTGCGACGAGACGGCTGCAGCGGTGGTCGAAAATGGCCGACACATCTTGAGCAGCATCGTTGCCTCCCAAATTGAGTTGCATGCACCCTATGGGGGTGTCTTCCCGGAGGTCGCCTCGCGGGCGCACATCGAGCGCATCGAGAGTGTGGTTTCGCAAGCCCTTTCGCAGGCTCATGTCGGCCTGGATTCGCTCGATGCAGTCGCCGTTACGCGCGGCCCCGGATTAGCTGGCTCGCTTGTTGTCGGGGTTAACATGGCCAAGGGTCTAGCGATGGGCGCCAGTCTCCCGCTGCTCGGAGTAAATCACCTCGAGGCGCATTTGTACTCACTCTGGTTGATCGAGGATGAAGCGGAACCCGAATTTCCACTGCTGGGATTGATCGTCTCCGGTGGCCATAGCGAACTCGTGCTGATGCGGGATCATTTGAGTTACGAGCGTCTCGGAGGGACCCTTGACGATGCTGCCGGTGAGGCTTTCGATAAAGTTGCCCGTTTGCTCGGGCTTGGCTACCCCGGCGGTCCGGCAATTGAGGCTGCAGCTGAAGGCGGTGACCCGGCGGCATTTGATTTTCCGCGCGCCTGGTTGGAGGGCAGTTGGGACTTCTCCTTCAGCGGCTTGAAGACTGCCGTCCTGCGAGAAGTACGTGAGCTAGAACCGGACCTGGAGGCAGGCGTCGAGCCTCCCACCAGCGACCTTCCCATCGCGGATCTGGCGGCTTCGTTCCAGGCCGCAGTCGTTGATGTCCTGGTGGGCAAGACGCTTTCCGCGGCGGATGAGCTGGACGCACGGCAGCTTCTCGTCGCGGGTGGCGTCTCTGCCAACCGGTCGCTGCGGACATCATTCCTCGCCCGTTCCAAGATCCCGGTCCACGTGCCGCCGATCCAGCTCTGCACCGACAATGCCGCCATGATCGCGGCCGTTGGTCATCGACGCTTCTTGTCCGGCCAGCGCGACGCGCTCGACATCGATGTGCTACCCAATTGGCCGATTGCCTGACCCAAGCAGATAAACCCGGAAATTCTGTGCTGCCTGCCTAATGCTCGTGGTGGTGACCCTCGTGATCATGTCCACCCTGGCAGGCTTCCGCCTCCGGGAGTTCTCCCGAGAGGTAGGCTCGAATTGCGGCCTCAGTCTCTCCCTGTGCGCCGACTCCGATCTTGATCCCATATTAATCGATCGCTTTACGGCCCATACCCCCGCAGATCATGACCTGCGCACCCAGCGAATGGATATAGGCGGGAATCCGCCCCGGTTCATGACGCTCGAGGTAGGGATTGGGTTCAATCTTCCACTCTCCAATCTCATTCGAGTCCACCTCGGCCAGCAAGTATAAAGGCGCATGGCCAAAATGGGAGCTAACCTGACTCGCCAAACCGTTTAAGTTTTCGATTGCCACTGCGATAAGCATCTGCTGCTTCGCTTCCTCATAAGCAAATCGGAATGTATACGTTTTCTCGGTCCTGGTAATGGCCTAGAATCAGCATAATTGAGCCGCCACCAGCGCGTAAGCGATGAAGTGACCACGGGCAAGATGATATTCATCCCTGGTCACGCCTGCCCACCGGGTGACAAGGAAGGAGGGTGCCGCTATACTTTGTTTGTGAACAATCGCACAAGATCCGCCCGGAACGGGATACTGATGTAGCGGGAGAGCCGATCATGGTTGAAGTTGCCCTAGCCCGATGGCAGTTTGCCATAACCTCCACTTATCATTTTTTCTTCGTCCCCCTGACCCTCGGACTTTCCATCCTGGTGGCATTGATGGAGACCGTTTACGTACGCACCGGGGATGAGACCTATCTGCGCATGGCCAAGTTCTGGGGCAAGCTGTTCTTGATTAACTTCGCCATGGGTGTTGTCACGGGAATCGTGATGGAATTCCAGTTCGGCATGAATTGGTCAGAGTATTCGCGCTTCGTGGGTGATATCTTCGGTGCGCCGCTCGCGATTGAAGCGCTGCTGGCTTTCTTCCTCGAATCGACCTTCCTTGGGATCTGGATATTTGGTTGGGAGCGTTTATCGAAGAAACTGCATGCAGCCACAATCTGGTTGGTGGCGATCGGATCCAATCTCTCTGCGCTCTGGATTCTGATTGCCAACTCGTTCATGCAGGAACCTATCGGTTATGCAATCCGTGCCGGGAGGCCGGTAATGGTCAACTTCTTCGCCCTCCTTGGGAACCCACACGTCTGGGTTCAATTTCCGCACGTGCTGGCTTCTGCTATGACTACGGCCGCCTTCTTTGTCCTGGGAATCAGCGCCCTCAATTTGCTGCGCGGCGATCGAGGTGACCCCCTCTTTCGGCGTTCCTTCCGCTGGTCAAGCGTCTACGCGACGATAGCTGTGGCGCTGGTCATCCTGATTGGCCATTCACAAGCCCAGCACATGGTCGAGGCTCAACCGATGAAAATGGCAGCCGCTGAAGCGCTGTGGGAGACCTCAGATCCTGCTCCTCTTTCCCTGCTCACTATCGGGGATTTGTCTGGAACGCGTGAAGTCTGGTCTTTCCGCATCCCCCGTGCCTTGAGTTTTCTCGCTTACAACCGGCTCGATGGACAGATCCTCGGCCTGAACGACCTGCAGCAAGCCTACGAAATACGCTACGGACCGGGGAACTACATCCCGCTCCTGCCGGTCACATACTGGTCGTTCCGTTTGATGGTCGGAGCCGGGTTCTTAATGCTGGCACTCGCCGGATATGCGCTCGTGCTGGCTTTGCGTGAGCGTTTCCCTCAAACGGGTCGACTCTTCCGCTGGCTACCACTTGCCATCACACTTCCATACCTGGCAAACACAACTGGCTGGCTCTTAACCGAGCTAGGCCGCCAGCCCTGGATCGTGTTTGGCCTGCAGAAGACAAACGAAGCGGCTTCTCCCAACGTAAGCACTGGCATGCTGGTTTTCTCGATCGTCGTCTTTACCCTGATTTACGGTTTGCTGATGGCGCTGGACATTTTCTTGCTTGCCCGCAATGCACGGCCTTCTACAGATGAAGATGCAGGCCTATCGGCGCATGCGGCTTGAACGGCCACACCCTGGAGGGACATCATGGACCTCAATAACCTGTGGTTTATTCTGATCAATATCTTGTTTATCGGCTTCTTCTTCCTGGAAGGATTTGACTACGGGGTCGGTATCCTGCTTCCCTTCCTGGCTCGGAATGATAAGGAACGCCGCATGGTGATCAATACCATCGGCCCTTTCTGGGACGGGAACGAGGTCTGGTTAATCACGGCGGGCGGTGCGATGTTCGCCGCCTTTCCTGACTGGTACGCCACCATGTTCAGTGCGCTATATATTCCGCTCGTGATCATGCTGCTGGCGTTGATCCTGCGGGGAGTGGCCTTTGAATTCCGCAGCAAAGTCGAAGACCCCCGCTGGCGGCGAACCTGGGATTGGATGCTTTGCGCCGGCAGCGCCATCCCGGCCTTGCTCTGGGGTGTGGCCATGAGCAACTTGATGCAGGGGCTGCCAATCAATGCCTCGATGGTCTACACAGGCGGGGTCTGGAATCTTCTCAATCCGCATGCGCTCATCTCCGGTCTCGCTTCGCTTGTCATCTTTGCGCTTCACGGAGCGTTATTTCTCGCATTGAAGCTTGATGAGCCGCTTCGCACGCGTGCATTTAACTCCGCCTGGCGGCTATGGCCGGTTGCGTTGGTGGTTGGTATGTTCGCGGTTGGCGGCGGATACTTCGTATCCGACATGTACGAAAGACTCGGCCTTAACCCCGGTGTGATCCCGCTCAGCGCCGGTGCTGCCATGCTCAGCGCAGGCTGGTTTATTCGTCAACGCCAGGGCAGTTGGGCTTTCATCATGACGGGCGTGTGCATTGTCTTCTCCGCACTGACCATCTTCCGCGGGCTTTACCCGCGAGTGTTAATATCAAGCCTCAATCCGGATTGGAGCCTGACAATCTACAGCGCGGCATCATACGCTTACACCTTGCGAACGATGTCGATCGTTGCATTGATTTTTCTCCCCCTGGTCCTGGCATACCAGGGCTGGTCGTATTATGTTTTTCGAGGCCGCATCTCACACGAGTCCACCCTGGAGTATTAAATGCCGGGTGCGATCTCCTGTCATACTAGACGGCTGATTACCGTGCAGGTCCAGCTTTGAGAATTGAACGCCGATTGTCAGGGTCGGTCCGGCCAGCCGTGCCGAATCTCATCCTGACAATCGGGCTGGGTTTGGTTGGGGCGCTGATCACGATCCTGCTGGCACTCCTGTTAAGCCGAATGGTCACGGGAATCTACCTCGGCGGACTCTCAACGCCTGCGATCCTCCCAACACTCTTCTGCTGGACTGCCCTAGCCTTGCTGCGAGTCCCGGTCCACATCGCTCGCTCCAACCGGGCCCAGGCTGCCGCGAGTGAGGTCAAGGGCGTATTGCGAGCCCAGCTCACATCAACGCTCATACGATTCGGTCCGCAGTGGGTCTCGGATCAGCGCAGCGGTGAACTCCTGAACTCGCTGACAGCAGGCATCGAAGCATTGGATACATATATCGGCGGGTACCTGCCGCAGATCGTATTGGCTGCGGTCATTCCACTGCTGATGCTCGTCATCCTGGCCCCGATCGACCTGATCTCAGCACTGGTGCTGTTGTTAACCACACCGCTGATTCCCCTTTTTATGATCTTGATCGGCGATATGGGTGAGCGTTTGACACGCCGCAGGTGGCGCTCCCTTGGCCAACTTAGCGCCATTTTGCTCGACACGCTTCAAGGCCTTTCGACGCTAAAACTGCTCGGTCAAGCCCGGTTGCAGCGCGAGCGGATCGCCACTGCCGGAGAAGGATTCCGGCGTTCCACTATGGATGTTCTGCGGGTGACATTCCTCTCGGCGCTGATTCTGGAATGGGTTGCGATGCTTGGAACGGCCATCTTAGCGGTTGAGATCGGATTGCGGCTGCTCCAAGGAGGGCTTGGTTTTGAGGCGGCACTCTTCATTTTGCTGCTCGCCCCGGAGTTCTACTCACCCCTCCGTATGCTCGGCGCGCGTTTCCATGCCGGTATGTCTGGCTACGAAGCCTCCCGGCGAATCTACGACCTGATCGAAGCCGTCCCGCCGCGCCAGGTCCGGGCGTATCAGGTTCCTCCTGCGTTTTCGCGTGGGATAACCTTTGAAGGCGTCTGCTTCAGCTACCCCGAACGGAGCGAGGAAGCGCTCAATGGAATTCAATTCAACCTGCAGGTTGGCGAGAATCTGGTGGTCCTCGGTCCCAGCGGCTGTGGAAAAACCACTTTGACGAAACTGCTGCTGCGCTTCATTGAACCCATGGCCGGATCCATCCACGTGGATGGCCAGCTCCTGGGCGAGCTGGACCCTGATCTTTGGCGTGAACAGATTGCCTGGGTGCCGCAAATTCCGCATCTCTTTTCGGGCAGCGCACTTGAGAATATCCGGCTTGGACGGCCTGAGGCATCCTTCGAACAGGTTCAACAGGCCGCACGGGCGGCAGGCCTGCATCAAGACCTGCTTACCCTGCCTGACGGATATGACACACCGCTGGGTGAGAGGGGGTCGCGCTTGAGCGCTGGCCAGGCGCAGCGTGTTGCGCTCGCCAGAGCTTTCCTTAAAGATGCCCCGCTCTTGATTCTTGATGAAGCTACGGCCAGGCTCGATCCGCTGCTGGAGCAGTCGCTGCTCACGAATCTACGGCGCCTGATGGCCGGCCGGACGACTCTCATCATCACCCACCGTCTTGCGGCTGCCCGGCTGGCGGAGAGGGTGATGGTGATGAATGCCGGTCGCATCGTGCAGATCGGCACCCATGCCTCGCTGCAGGCGGTTGATGGGCCTTACGCACGCATCATGGGCTCTAATGGGAGCAGCCCGTGAAGACCTTCCGCCAGCTGCTCTATCTCAGCCTGCCCTACAGCGGTCGAATGCTGCTTTCTGTTCTGCTAGGAATCGCAACCGTAGCTGCCGGAGTAGGCCTGCTCTCTACCTCGGCGTATTTGATCGCCCGCGCAGCGCTGCAACCTTCGATTGCTGAATTACAGGTTGCGATTGTCGCCGTACGAGCGTTCGGCCTGGCGCGCGGCGGTCTGCGCTACCTCGAGCGCCTGACGACCCATTCGGCTGCGTTTCGGTTGCTCACACGGCTGCGCCTGTGGTTCTACGAGCGGCTCGAACCGCTGGCCCCGGCTGGTTTGACAGGCATCCATTCTGGCGACTTGCTGGCGCGTATCATAGGAGACATCGAGGCCCTGGATGACTTTTTCGTGCGCGGCTTAGCCCCGATTGGAGTAGCTCTCGGCAGCGCATCCTTGGGCGCACTATTCCTGGCTCAGTTTGATGCTCATCTAGGGTGGGAATTGGCAGGTTTCTTCCTGCTTGGAGGTTTGCTCTTTCCCACTATTACCTTTGCACTTGGTCGCCCGGGAGGACGGAAATTGGTTTCACTTCGTTCACGGATTCATATCCTGGAGTTGGACACGATCCAGGGGCTGCCTGATCTACTCCTGGCAGGTGGGACCGATCAACAGCAGGCTGACCTGGCTGCACTGGAGCAGGCACTTGCCACCCAGCAAACGCATGACGCCAATCAGCGCGGCCTCGCCAGCGCACTGCCAGCCCTGCTGATGGATCTTACCGTCGTCGCCATCATTCTTACACTGGCACCGCGCATCCATAGCGGATCGCTCCCGGGATATATGCTGCCGGTGCTGTTGCTTGCTGCAATCGGGATCTTTGAAGCGATTTCCCCCCTGCCTGAAACATCCCAGCGTCTCGAGAGCCAGCTGGCGGCGGCTCAGCGCTTGTTTGAACTGACCGATCGCCCGATCCCAGTTCAATCGCCGCCCTCGCCGCAACCACTGCCTGACCGGGTTGACCTTGAGTTGTCAAACGTGAGCTTCAGGTACAGGCAGAACGAGCTACCGGCACTCTCACGGATCAGCTTCAAACTGCCGATGGGAAGTTCGCTCGGGCTGGTTGGTCCGAGCGGCGCAGGCAAATCCACGCTGATCCAACTCATCACACGGCTCTGGCCCTACTCGGAGGGCACGATCAAGCTCGGTGGGATTGATCTGCGTTCGCTCGACCCGGCAGGTGTTCGCACCTGCATGGCGGTTATCTCGCAATCTACTGACTTTTTCTCCGGTACTCTGCGGGAAAATCTGTTGCTTGCTAGGCCGCATGCCACCGAGAGCGAACTGCAGCGCGCGCTGGACCAGGCCCAGCTCACGGAATTTATTGGCACACTTCCGATGGGGTTGGAAACCAGTGTCGGCGAACGTGGGTTGAAGCTAAGTGGAGGTGAGAGGCAGCGGGTTGCAATCGCACGGGCAATACTGCGTGAGGCACCGATCCTGATCCTGGATGAGTTCGATGCCCATCTTGACCTGCCAACGAGAAGCGCATTGATGGGGGTAGTGCGAGAGATGATTGCCTCACGAACGACCTTGATTGCAACCCATCGCCTGCTGGGATTTGAATATCTTGATCATTTCATCGTGCTTGAGGGAGGCCGGATGACCTCCAGCGGTACGCATCAGGATCTGCTTCAGGCCAGCGGCTGGTACGCGGCTTCGTACGCTGTCCAGGTTCATGAGCTGGCGGTTGAAGAGATGTAGATTAAAAGCCAGGATAGGACTGCTCCACGATAGCGTACAATTGGACACAATCCAACGATACGAAAGGTAAAGCCGGATTTGTCGCAAACACCACCCCCTGCAAGAGAGCCAGGTGTGACGGAAGATTCGCGCTCAACCCCGCCAGCTGTTGGGTATCTCCAACTGACACGAAGCAACCACAGATTCCGCAACCTGTGGTTCGGCCAGATCATCAGCTTGCTCGGAGACTGGTTCAATCTGATCGCCTCCGCCGCCCTCGTTGGTCAGCTAACTGGATCGGGTCTTGCCATCGGGGGACTGTTCGTCATCCGCATGCTGGCGCCCTTCTTGATCAGTCCAATTGGAGGTGTGCTTGCCGATCGCTACAACCGCAAGTACATCCTGATACTCAGTGACCTATCGCGCGCGCTGGTTGTGCTTGGTTTTCTGCTGGTTCGGACCGCTGGTGATGTGTGGCTGCTGTACCTGCTGACCGCAGTTCAACTCGCCATCACAGGCATATTCTTCCCCACCCGCAACGCCATCCTGCCCGACCTCGTTTCGCGCGCGGAACTGGGAGCAGCCAATACACTCACGTCGGTCACCTGGTCCGTCATGCTTGCACTGGGCGCGGCCCTGGGAGGCCTGGTCGCGGGCGGCTGGGGATTTAAGCCTGCCTTTGTCATCGACAGCCTCTCCTTCCTGCTCTCGGCATTGTTCATCAGCCGCGTCATATATCAACACATCCCCGGAGAGGGGCAAGCTGATCTAAGGCCCGGTCAAATCCTGGGCGAGTACATCGACGGCCTGCGCTATCTGGGCGCCAACCCGGTGATCATGCTGGTCGCCCTGCATAAAGCTGCGATCAGCCTGATGTCGAACGGCGCCTACCAGGTTATCCAGGTCAGGATTGCGGAAAAGATCTTCGTGCTGGGCGAAGGTGGCGGCATCAGCCTGGGACTGCTCTACACTGCGGCCGGAATAGGTACCGGTCTCGGTCCGGTACTCGCCCGGCGGCTTACCGGCGACCGGAAACGCCCGCTGGCGATCGCGATCGCGGTGGGTTATGCAATCACCGGTGCCGGCCTACTGATGAGTGCGCCGCTGGGAAGCTTCGCCCTCGTCCTGCTGGGCAACGTGCTGCGAACGTTCGGCGGCGGCATCAACTGGGTGTTTTCAACACAGCTGCTGTTCCAGCTTGCGCCGGACAAGGTGCGCGGGCGGGTTTTTTCAACCGAATTTGCGCTCTTCACGTTGGCTAGCGCTATCGGCGCTGCCGCGGGTGGCTGGGCAATGGACGGCTCCGGGCTGTCGCTCGGGTGGCTGCTGGGCTTATTAGGGGCGTTCACCCTGCTGCCCGGGTTACTCTGGACTTTCTGGCTGCGCCGGCACCAAATCGATTTGACCTGAGAATGCCGACGAATATTCCCCCCAACAGCATCTAGTCGCAGATGCAGGTCGGAGGGAATATTTCGTATCCGGATAAGACAGGGGTCGCCTTTTTATTCGTGATCAGGGAAGATTGGTGCGCCCAGGCACTGAATTCACAGGTCTGACATCGCGTAGGGGCACAGCGCCGCTGTGCCCCTACGGTTTTGACGATAGTCGAGTCTCTTCGGATCCCCATGTACTGCTCGATTGGGAACGCAAACGGGCAGCAGCGGAATCAAGGTCAGCGCGGCTCGAAGGCGGGAAGCTCGAAGTGTTCCTCTCCCACCTGAATCTGCCAGAAAGGCTTCCAGGCAACGCCAAATAATTCAACCCGGATGTCCTTCTTATAAGGTGTGATAACGGTCTCCTCCACTTCGCTCGCGACCTCCGCCCAACGGGCCTTGATCTCCTCGATCTCAGCCCGCAGTTCTGCCTCCATCTCTCCCAATTCCTTCTGCAGGTCCGCAATCACCTGATGGGATTCCTCGACGTTAGCCTTGGCTTTGGAAGTCATGCGCCGCTTGGTGAGCGACGAGGAAACTCTGCGGCTGCTGCGTGAACCGCCAAATAAGCCCAGGATGTTCTCAGCGTGAGTCGCCAACTCCTCCATCTTCCGTGCCGACAGCTCGGATTCATCCTCCGACAGCTCCCGCTCTTCTTTCGTCAGACGCTCCTGCACGCGATCGATCTTGGTCTCGTATTTGTCTTTTAAAGAATCGATCTCCTCATCACGCGCCTTGCTGGCAGCTTCACTGAGCTGCTGCCTGAATTCTCCTTCGGTCGTACCGGGCGCAGCCAGAATCTCGAGTGTTTTATTGGTAAAGAGTTTGAGGCCCTGGCTGTGGTAGATGAAATCCTTGAAATCGGCTTCGAGGGATCGCAGTTGGGTGGATTCATTGAGCGGTGCATTAAGATCGCCGAAGAGCGCTTCAGCTGCTGGAGCTTGATCGAGCTCATCCACACTGACATTCGGGCAGACCCAGTCCTCCCAGCGTACAACGCCAGCCCGGTCTGCTTCCTCAACCATGGCCGCCGGGTACTCCACTTGGTCGATGCCGGACTTCCGGTCGAGGTAGCGAACGGCGGCCTGCGCGAGCAGGACCGGCCGGTAGAGCGGCCTACCCACCTCCGCATCTTCCACACTGCGATCGGCTGCCTTCAAAGCTTCGGAGGTCGTCAGGTTAGTTGGAAGGAAATATTCCGGGATGCCCTGGGGGACAGATGGGTGCGTGGCGCTGGCCGTCGATTCAGAGCGTGCACGAGCCCCATCCGCTGCCTTAGCCAGTCCTCCGGCCATCGTTCCTGCCCCCACTTCGGCGGATACGAGATCATTCAAAGGCCGGATTTGATCGCGCGTGATCGGTCCTCGCAAATAGGCCATCGCCCAGCGGGTATGAAAGACCAGCGGGGCTTTTTCGTGCACGTTATGCAGCAGGAAAACGCGCTTGTCCAGCGCTGAGATCAAACGATCTATCTCCGCCCGTTTTAACCCGGCGCCACTCTCGGCCGATTCGAGCCCATCCAATAAGCGCGCCTTATCCTGCTCAGTCTGCAGCTTTCCGATGAACCACGTGCCAGCGTTACCCAGGCCTTTGTAGTCGAGGTCGACCGGATTCTGCGTTGTCAGCAGCAATCCGATACCAAAGGCACGCGCCTGCTTCAACAACCGCAGCAGCGGTGGTTTGGACGGCGGGTTGGCGACCGGCGGCAAGTAACCGAGAACCTCATCGATGTAGATCAGCGCCCGCAGTGACGCTGTTCCGGATTGGCCTCGCATCCAGCTTTCAACGGCCGTCATGAGTAGCGTGACGAAGAACATCCGCTCGCTCTCGGGCAGATGAGCAAGATAGAACACGCTGTGGCGTGGCTTGCCATTTTCGGTCCATAGTAAGCGCTCAATATCGAGCGGCACGCCCTCAACCCATGCTTCGAATGTCGGCGAGGCCAGCAAGTTGTTGAGCTGCATGGCCAATTCAAAGCGATCATCCTCGGGGTAGAACTTCTCAAGTTCGAACGCACCCAACCGTTCCATCGGGGGTGATTGGATCTGGCGGATCAGCTCCATCAGCTCCATATCCTGCCCGGCCTTCCAACCGGTCTCGAAAAGGTTAGCCAGCAAGATATGTTCGCGTGAACGCACCGGATCAGCCTCGATACCCACTAATCCGAGCAGCGCCGTCACCGTGCTGGCGATCTTCTCACGCAGCAGCTCGCGATTCTCATCCCACGCGATCCCGGGTGCCTTCAGGGAGGCGAGAATGCTGACGGGAATTCCAGCGTCCGAGCCAGGTGTAAAGACGGCATATTCGACGGCATCACAAACCTGCCTGATTTTTTCGCCGTCGATATTCCAGCGCGCCAGGCCCTCGCGCCAGGTAGCGGCGGTCTTTTCAGCCAGCGTCTCAACGCTGACCTCGGAGCGACGAGCTTCATCCGGATCGACCCAGGGTTGAAAATCAGCCGGCGCCAGGTTTGGAAAATGCAGCAGCAGATTGGCGATATCGCCCTTCGGATCGACGATCAATGCTGGCAATCCCTGCAGCGCCGCTTCTTCGAGAATATCGACGCACAGACCGGTCTTGCCAGAGCCAGTCATCCCAACCACAACCCCATGTGTCGTCAGATCGTTGGGATCATAGGTGACATCGTCCGAGCCCAGCTTCCCCGTCTTGAGATCATAATTGCGGCCGATGAAAAAACGAGATCCATCACTCATACGTGCTTTCCTCCGTGTTCAAACTCAGGGCGCTGCCGCCTCGTACAGCCGGCTGAATTCTATCAAGTATTGCTCGGCAATGTCAGGACTGTAGATCAGGAGCAGATTTTCGTCATTCTCCTCCTGGGCGGCGCGGCTGAAATTGTAGGACCCGGTAATAACCAGCGTTCCGTCAATCACGATCACCTTATGGTGCATGTCATTCGGGTTGCGGTCAAGGCGCATATCCGCACCGGCGGATCGCAGGCGGTCGAACTCCCCACCGCTGTTCGAGGCTTGAGTGCTCTCAAACACGCCGGCGACATGCACGCCAGCCTGCATTCGATCGATCAGCCGCTTGGCCAGCGTATCACTGGTGAAATTGAAGACTAGCAAGTCGATTTCGCTCCGGGCGGATGCAAGCCACGGATCCAGCGCCCGGGCTACGTCGTAATCAGGCGCAAAGTAAACCATCACCCAGCCACCATCCAGATCTATCTCCTGCGGTGCGAGGTCCGGGGCTGAAAGCGCTCCAAACCGCCGTTCGCTGAACATCTCCTCGAATTCACTTACATACGCCGTCGCTAACTGCCTGGATTGGATGCGGATCAGGTTATTGTTGTTTCGATAGGCGCCGTTCAAGGTAAAGTTCATGGACCCGGACCACACCTCATATAGATCGATCACGACGAACTTGTGATGCATCAGTGGTGCACGCTGGTCAGCGACGACTTCAATGCCAGCCTGTCGGATAGATTCCACCTCGGGCTCATGCGCGTTATCGCCCTCCAGGACCAACCGCACACGCACACCTCGCCGGGCGGCATCGATCAAAGCATCACGTATGCTCCACAGATCCAACCGGTACACAGCCATGTCGACCGAATAACGCGCGGCGTCGATTGCATCGGCCAGCGCCGCATCCGGCCCACCGCGCAGTGACCGGGAGGCCGGTGAACCAGGCTCACTGAAATACACGGCCACCGGGATCGCTCCGCCTTCCGGGCTTTCGGTCACCTTGATCGCCGGGCGTGACTGCTGGAGGAAGAAGAGGAATACGGCCGCGATGAAGAGCAGCATGAGAGCCGCGCCCACATGCGTACGGATTGACCTACGCTGATCCGAATTCATCGGGAATCCCCCTTGCTCATAGCGACGCGCAAAATGAAGCCGCTCAAACAGGAAGATACGGCACATGGCCCGGCCAGGCAAATGTCTCCGCCCGGCAGAGAGCGGCCGCCC
>Ga0315534_1000470_pt1 | contig 27728 bp, 28 predicted proteins | sample SalMarSW160240MG_FD_203094 | JGI IMG/M metagenome (GOLD analysis project Ga0315534, IMG submission 203094) | Salt marsh sediment microbial communities from the Plum Island Ecosystem LTER, Massachusetts, United States - Salt Marsh Sediment SW1602-40 ...
CACCGCGAAGAGTAAGGCCCGAGCTGTATGGAGAGAAAATAACATTCACTTTGTTCACCGTAACCAAGCGCCCAATCAGGCTTGTAACAGCCTCTTTTTTGGACTCACAGTCATAATATTTATACTCAAGAGGAATTCTTTTCCCACCTAAAAGCACACCACCATACACAGTGTTCACCCAATCAGTACATGCCTTTATTCCACCCACAGCCTGTTCTCCTGCCTTTGCATATTTTCCAGAAAGGCAAGCTGGGTGGCCAATTACCAGTTTTTTTGGCGCTGCAAGGGCATGTGCCGATACAAAGAGACCAACAATGGCTATAAAAATTATAGCGGTTTTAAAATAATTTCTTTTCATACTACTCCCCCTTTTTAGTTTATTGTTGTAGAAAATAATGTGTAGCACCTAAAAAAATTAAAAAAACCTGCTATGTAATATACATAGCAGGCCCTTAAAAACTCTCTCTAATATTAGTAGTGAGAAAGGCTGATAAATATTTACGTAAAAGCAAGATCGCTAGTAGCATTTTCATGAGTTAAAAAAGTGTATTGAGAAATATCACAATTTTACATGCCTTTACTTTGTTATTGACTGTTTGTCAACAATTTTTTAACGCAATTTTTAACGCAATTTTTTTAATGCATGTTTAATGAAACTTTTTTAAATGCGTAATCCTTATTTATAAGAAAAAATTACCATAAGTATTTGATCGTTCTCTAACCCTTTTAAGATAATCACTCGTTTCTTTTGCTGTTCGGTACCTGAGTAATCTATAGAGTTCATCACTTGACATGAAAGAGACTTGATACCTTTGAATTATTTTCTGTCTGATAGCAGTTGGACCCCAATTATAGCCGCATATTGACAGATAAAGACGTTTATCTCCTCCTTGAATATCAGCAAAATGTTTGTTGTAGAGGAGATAAAGATACGCGGAACCAAGATTGATGTTGTTAACAGGTTCATAAAGGTAGGGTGGTGTAATAATTCTATCCTGATTATAGATAAACTGGTATGCCTCTCTGCCTGCATATCGTGGAATTACCTGCATTAAACCATATGCGCCGGCATGAGATCTGGCAAAGGGATTAAAATAAGATTCGGTGTGAATTACTGCCATAATTAATTGTGGTTCAAGAGAAAAACGGCTTGCATTTGCTTGGACAGCACCTCTGTATTTTCCTGCTCGTATCCTTAAATGACCGGGTACAAGAGAAATCCGTGCACCAAATTTTAGTCTTGTTCTGCCATCGTTACCTGTAATTGATGTTGGAATATTTCCTATCTTAGGAAATAAATCATTCTTGATATAGCTGTTAAGGTTTTTACTGGTAACATAGAAACCCTGCGATGATTTCAACTGGTTCGTTAATACGCCTCGCTGCTTAAAGTCCTTTGCCATAAATGATGCCACCATCTTGTCTGCAATTTTTCGCTTTGCACTTTCATATGGATTTGAAACATTTAAAGGGATGAGGGCATCGACTTCCATTGTGCCCTTTTTGAAATTAATATTGCTCCTTACTGAAAAATTTTCGTCATAATCAATCCAATTCTTTTTACTAGAGGTAACTCCCACCTCTCCCCAGAGGAGGTCTATCCTTCTTTTTAGCTCTTGCAATTCACGTCTCTGCTCGTCTTCTATCTCATCCCATTGCCTTTCTATTCCCGTCACATTCTTTCGCCATGTTTCTTCAGTGGCACCTTTTAATTTCTCCCATTCATTCAATTCTTTCAAAAGTTCTTCACTGTAGCTGATAGAAGCAAAAAGAAATGAATAGATAATTGCGAACTCTGTTAAGAAAAAAAGGCCCTTTCTGATTTTCAACATTGTCTCCTTGTTAAAAATTATGTTTAAATGCAATCCATTCATTCATGCGTTAGTAAAAAATCTTTACAGAGGCGATTATGATGAAAAATAAACTATTAAATGGCAGCCTTGTAAACATAGCCATTTCAGATATTGATTTTAAACCAGGCCCATTCTGCATGAGCTTTCATTTCAACCTGGAACCACTTAAGGCATCTATCAAAAAATTTGGTGTTATAAATCCACCATATCTGCTTAGAAATTCCGATAACAATTTTTCAGTAGTTGCCGGTTATCAAAGGTTAATGGCTGTAAAAGAATTGGGGTGGCAGGATATAATGTGCCACATTTTACCTGATAGTTTTTCCCTGCTTGATGCGCTTTTATTTAATTTAAATGATAATCTCCTTCATCGTCAATTGAATAATATTGAAAAAGGGATGATTTTGCAGAGACTAACTCGTTTTATTACCACGGAAGAAATAGTAACCAATTTCATGCCTATCCTTGGCATTCCCTCAAACAAACAGCAATTAGAATTATTTTTGGGCTTAGAGGACCTAGAAGAGAGAATAAAGATTTCTGTTGCCATGGAACAATTATCCATACGGGTTGCTGGATTACTCAGGTATCTTGAGAAAAACGATCGACTTGCAATTAATGATCTATTTACATCTTTAAAATGGAGTTTTAACCAGCAATGGGAGATCATCCAATGGATTAAAGAAATTGCCAGCAGGGTAGGGTGCTCAATGAAAGAGATTATAGATTCAAAAGATATTAAAGAGGTTTTAGATACTACTATGATGAATAAACCACAGAAAGCAAAAGGCATCGTTAAGTTACTGAAATACATGAGATTTCCATCCCTTTCGAAGGCAGAAAAATTATTTAACAAGAGCATTTCCAATCTTTCTCTTCCTTTTGGAGTAAAAATAATTCCCCCACCTTTTTTTGAGGGGACTGATTATAAGCTCGAGATAAAATTTAGAAAAGATGAAGATCTTAAAGGGAAGTTAGCTAATTTATATAACCTAGCTAATTTAAACAACATATCCGATTTTTGGAAGGGCGTATAGCATCTCGGATTTTAAAAAAAAGAATTCATAAAACAGTCATGAAACGATTTAACGTAAATCGAATCTTAATTGAAAGAGAGGCAGAAAACGACTCACTTTCAAAAAGGATAATTGAAAAATTGCCAAATATACCAATAGAGTATGTAGCATTAAATGAATTAGCCTTGCAGGAAGATATTGAAGAGATGGATAAAGAATCACTGAGGCTTATTCACTATAAAGGTGAATTTCTTAAACCCTGCCCAGGTACAAGGAGATATATTTGCTGTGGGTATCAGATCCTCAATGTGGGGATCAACTGCCCGATGGAATGCAGTTACTGTTTTCTTCAATCCTACGTCAACCAACCATCATTAAGACTTTTTACAAATTTAAAAGATAGACTTAATGTGATCGGTGAGTTTATCGATAACCATCCAGAAAGGATATTTAGAATTGGAACCGGAGAGTTCACCGATAGCCTTGCCCTTAATTATATTACAGGATGGACTCATTTTTTACTTCCCTTCTTTTCATACAAAAAGAACTGCATACTGGAGCTTAAAACAAAAACCTCTTTTATCAAAGAAATTATAAAAAGTGGATATAGAAAAAGAACAGTTGTTGCATGGTCTTTAAATACCTCTCGAGTTATAGCAAGTGAAGAGGGAAAGACAGCAAGCATAGAGGAAAGGATCATTTCTGCACGGGAATGTCAAAAAGCAGGATTTGTAGTAGCCTTTCATTTTGATCCCTTAATACATTATTCAGGATGGGAAAATGAATATGAAGAGGTTATCCAGCTTTTGGAGAGATATATTGATCCAACCTCTATTATCTGGATCAGCATTGGCTCTTTTAGATATATGCCAGAACTTAAGTGGCGTATTTTGAAAAGATTCCCAGATACACATATCTTTGATGGTGAATTTATTACCGGTTTAGACGGTAAGCAGAGATATTTCAAGCCCATCAGGGTAGAAATGTATGCTAAGTTATCGGAAAGATTGATAAAATGGCATGATAATTTGGGCATTTATTTTTGTATGGAAAGTGATGATGTTTGGGAACAGTCGCTAGGTTGGTCACCAAAAAATTCTTCAAATCTTTCTTTATATCTCGACAACCGAGTAAGAATGATAATGCCCGCATAAAAAGAGAGGAAAGAAAATTAGAGTTATAAATAGCAAGGGTATTCTCTGCTAGTAATTTACCTTATATACTGTAGCGATTTAAGTTATCAGAGTGCACTTAGGCCCTTGTTATCTATTCCTGAATGTGATAGAAGCAGAACCAGTTAATTGAGATAATTATACATTCCGTTTTAATAAATATACGAAATTGTTTTTTATTTTAGTTAGTTAAGTAATTAATCTAATGTAAAGTATTATTAATTTGTTAAAAGTTTTTTCAAAGGAGGAGTTATGGAAATAAAAAAAATAGGTGTTATTGGCGCAGGAGCTATGGGTAATGGTATTGCCCAGGTAGCAGCACAAATCGGCTGTAATGTTGTCATGAGAGATATAGAGATGAGATTTGTGGAAGGTGGAATGAAAAATATCGATAGGTTTCTTTCCAAAAGTGTTGAAAAAGGTAAAATGGATTCCAAACAAAAAGAAGATATTATTGGTAGAATAAAAGGCACAATAGACATGGATGACCTTAAAGATGTTGATTTTGTTATAGAAGCCGTTATTGAAGATTTAGACTTAAAAAAGAATGTATTTAAACAGTTAGATGAATTATGTAAACCGAATGTTATTCTGGCTTCAAATACATCATCCATGTCAATTACGGAAATAGCAGCAAGCACAAAAAGACCTGATAAAGTTTGCGGGATGCATTTTTTTAACCCTGTACCTTTAATGCGACTTGTGGAAATAATTAGAGGCTATTCAACAAGTGACGAAACTGTCAACACTACAACTGAATTATCAAAAAAAATGGGCAAAACAACAGTAGAAGTAAAAAAGGACTCTCCAGGTTTTATCGTTAATCGAATAATGATTCCCCATATGATAGAGGCTATAAAGATTGTTGAAGAAGGTATTGCCTCTATTGAGGACGTTGATACGGCAGTCAAAAATGGACTCAATTATCCTATGGGTCCATTCGAATTAATGGATTTGACAGGAATTGATATCGCATACTTTGTAACGCAATATTTCTTTAACGAGTTGAACAAAGAAAATAAATGGGTCGCACCAAATTTATTAAAAACAATGGTGAGGGCCGGTAAATTAGGTAAAAAAACAGGTGGTGGATGGTATTCATAAAGCTATAGAGCATATGCGCGCATAAAAAGGGAGACTTTGTTTTGAGTCTCCCTTTATTTTTTTAAAAAAAAATGAAAGACTATCGCTTATTTTTATGACGCATAGATTTTAGTAATTTTCTATATTTATGTTTCCGTATCTTCTTCCTTCTTTTTTTTACTACACTGCTCATAAAAAGATAAACCTCCAAAAAAATTTAAATTGTTTATAATAATGGTGAATAGGGCTGTAAAAATTTACTATTTATAAATAAGTTTACATAATATATATTATCAGACATAATGTTTATATAAAAATGTTAGGTATTATTCCCACCCTTTGATTGGTAAAGATCTTTATCTGCTAACGCAATAAAATCAGTTACACTCATTTCATTTGAATATGTTGCTAGCCCTACACTTGCGGTAACGCCATCTCCCTCTTCAAATCCTTTCTTAAGCCTTTCGCTTGTATTAAGAACGGTTTCTTTATCCGCTTCAACAAGAATAATTGCGAACTCATCGCCCCCGTAACGAAAAGCTGTGTCTACGTTCTCCCTGATGTTTGAAAGGATTATCTTGCCAGATTTAGCAAGCATCTTATCACCTGCAAGATGACCATATGTATCGTTATATTCCTTGAATTTGTCAAGATCCAAAAGGATCAGGGATAAAGGATGATTCTGACGGTTTGCCCTATTAACCTCCTCTTTTAGTTTATTGTGAAAGTGTCGTTGATTAAAAAGTCCGGTCAGGTTATCAGTTATTGATAATTTGGCTAATTCATCCTTAATACCCTTCTCTATTAATATCCTGCTTATCTTTGCCTCTATTTCATCAATCTTAAAGGGCTTTGTAATAAAATCATTTGCGCCAGCACTAATGACATCCATATACGTATAGTCTTTATCATAACCTGTCATAGCAATTATGCTTATATCAAGTTTTTCTTCCCTTACATCCTTTATTAATTCAATTCCACTAATTTCTGGCATATTGATATCAGTAATTAAAAAGGTATATTTCCCTTTTTTTATTCTCTGGGCTGCATTTTTTCCACTATACTCTGAATCAGCATTAAACCCTAAACTTGACAATAATTCTGTTACAACCTTTCCTACCTCTATCTCGTCATCAACAACCAATATTTTTTCTTTACTATATTCATGCTCCATAATTACATATCCTAATATACCTTCCGATCATATTTGTCAACTAACTCTCCAAGCAATGAATTTTGAAAACCCTTAATAATCTTTACCCTCACTAATTGCCCTTTGAGGTTTTTATTAGCAGAAAAATTCACAACCTTATTTCCTAATGTTCTCCCTCTGAGCTGACTGTTCCCTTTTTTCCCAGTGCCTTCTACTAAAATTTCCTGAAATGTTCCCTCCATTTGTTTGTTTTTTGATAGGGTTATCTTGCTTTGCCTTTCCTGTAATATAAATAGTCGTCTTTGTTTTTCTTTTTCATCTAATTTTCCAGGTAATTGCAATGCCATAGTTTTAGGCCTTTCAGAATATTTAAAGGAGAAAAGATTATCAAACTCTACTTTATCTATTAATTGTAGACTATCTTCAAAATCCTTTTCAGTTTCTCCTGGGAACCCAACGATCAAATCGCTCGTAATTGTTATATCAGGCCTTATTTTTTTTATACGCTCTACTAACGAAAGATACTTATCTCTTGTGTATCTTCTGTTCATTAGTTTAAGTATAGTATCTGAACCTGATTGAACTGGCAGATGAATATGAGGACAAAGGCTTGTTAATTCTTCAAAACAACCTATAAGTTCATCGGATAAATCTTTTGGATGAGATGTTATAAAGCGAAGTCTTTTTAAGCCCGCTATCCCGTCCAGCTCCTTTAGCAAACCAGGAAATGTTGGTAGGGTCTTGTTTTTGGCATTGTAGGAGTTTACATTTTGCCCTATAAGGGTAATCTCCTTTATACCCTGACTGATTAAATATTTAGACGCAGCAATGATGTCTTCTGCTGGAAGGCTTGTCTCCCTACCCCTCACAAAAGGAACAATACAATAAGAACAAAAATTATCACATCCCTCCATTATCTTTAAAAAAGTTGTAACCCTTTCTTTTGCGTAGCCGTTACATGTGGTTAATGTACATGGTTCACAGGTTAAATCAAGGGAGGATGTCTTCCCTCTTCCCTCCTTGATTTGAGTAAGAAAATCATCAATACGGTAAATATTTCTTGGGCCCAATACCAAATCAACAAATGGAAAATGTTGCAGGAGATCTGTTCCTTTTTCCTGGGCGACACACCCAATGATGCCAGAAATAATATCTGGCTTCTTCCTCCTTAAAGAAGCCAAGCGACCAATAAGTGTAAATGCCTTTTGTTCAGCCTTTTGTCTTACCGTACAGGTATTTATCAAGATAATATGAGCATCATTGATGCTATCTGTTTTTTTATATCCTTTGTTTACAAGGATTTGGCTGATAGTGTCAGAATCATGGACATTCATCTGGCACCCAAAGGTTTTAATATAAAATAATTGATCCACAGCACCTCCGTGCCTACGGGAGAGAAAAGCCCATCCTAGTAATACAATTTCTCTTTATTGATATGGATACTCCCCTCTTTTTGTAAAGATTTTATAAGAGAGACAACATCTTCCTTACACTCCGGTGCTATAGAGATTTCAATCTCACCATTTACTGAATTAATAGTTCGCATAGATGCCATGCCATCGTAGGATTCTATTATCCATTGCAAATAACATATTTCCTTTCTCTCTATAGACAAAAGATATTTACCGGTTTGTCTCATTATAAGAAGATTCACCCCATTTCAGCTTTGTTCTTAAAATATCGAAATAATCCTGACTCGGGGATTTAATCAATTTAAGTTTTTTTTCTGATTTAGAGATAACAACCTTGTCATTATTTGTAAGATCGAAGCCAACCTGGCCATCAAAAGTGAGTGTAACTTGTTCGCTATTTTCACCCATTTCTATCTCTATTACTGATTTATCAGGCAATATAATAGGCCTATGTGTCAATGTAAATGGGCATATTGGAGCTACTATCAGTGCCTCTAAATCCGGATAGACTATCGGGCCTCCAGCGGAAAGATTATAACCTGTTGAGCCTGTAGGGGTAGATATTATTAATCCATCTGCCCTAAAGGTCGTTAAAAACCGACCGTCAATAGATACCTTAAGATCAATAATTCTGGCCAATGCACCTTTATTAATGACCACGTCGTTCAACACTGAAAAACGACATTTCTCTTCACTATTTCTTAAAATACTGGCCTGCAACATGAGCCTTTTTTCAACAGCTATCTCTCCACCTATGAATTTTTCTATATCCTCATAAAGCCTTTTTAATGGAATCTCTGTTAAAAAACCTAATCCTCCAAGGTTGATACCTAAAATAGGCAGACCATATCGTCCAACTTTTCTTGCTGCCCCCAGTAATGTTCCATCTCCACCCAATACAACAACCCAGTCTGCTGTATCTGGTATAATTGTTTCTTCCTCAAAGTACTGGTTTAAGGCTGGAGCCGAAGTCATCTCTTCAGTGTGTACCTTTATTCCTCTTTCTGTAAACCACTGCGTTAATCGTTGGCACTCCCTTTTTGCAGGCTCAAAATCGTGCTTAAATATTATCCCGACTGATTTAGGTTTTTTTTCCATTTTTTATTAACAATATGTCATGAGATTCTTGATGCTGGGCAAGCTATGCTTAAAAAAAGCATCTAAGTGAAGCCGCCTACCAAGAAAAGTATTCATTGACCAATTCTCAAGTGAGGTCACAAGCGGGTTACCTTGCCAATCACTCTCCAGTCATCAATTAAATCCGAAGTCGTATCGACCAGAAGGTGTAAAATATGTAGTGAAGGATATAGCCTTTTCAGGTCCTCCAAGTCAACTGGTTGGAACTTTTCTTTATTATTTATATAAGCTTGAATAGTTAAGGCATTCGATTCATAATTTTCCTTGGTTCTTTTCGATATCCTTCTGAAAGATATTTCCTGGGGGCATTGTGTCTGTTGTATAACAAAAATTCTGTTATGTCTCGCAGCAACTTCGGCAGCCCTCCTTCTTAGCTCTTGGGTAATAAAAGTTGCATCCAGAATGATTCCTTCACCCTTAGATGCAAGCTCATCTGCAAGAGAAAATATTTCATCATAAACAAGCTCCCTTTTTTTCATATTGGATGCAACTTTCTCGTCAAATATATCCTCATTTTGTAATACTTCAAGTCTTATCAGATCTGTCCTTATTGTCTTATAGCCTTTAATTTTAGCTATGACTTCTGTGGTTTCAGTTTTATAGGAAGCAGGAAGTCCACACGCGATCACTACTGTTTCAAGGGGTAGTTCTCTTTTCATGAAATTTACAAAATGTTCCCTCATAATTCACTACCCTACGTAAGACATGGCAAGTTTAAAATACTTGCTTGCTGTTTCCTTAGCTTCCACTTTTTTCTCACTTTCTATATTTTCATCATCAAGCTGAAAACTGTTTACTTTTCCCCGCACAACTGCTCGATAAATCTTATAAAATATAAGCAAGGAATTCACATCGTGCTCACCTGCAATTTTCTTGTATAAATCCCAAAGTTTATCGGAAAGCCTATTTCCTCCGTAATATTCCAAATCCATAAGCAGGAAAGCAATGTCAGCTATAGTATCAGTATACCTAAATCTGCTGTTAAATTCAATACAATCAAATATCGGAAGATTATCCGTAAGGCAAATATGCTCCATGTGGAGATCTCCATGACAGTCTCTTATCTTTTTACTATTTATCCGGCTAATAAAAAGGGGATTGTTTACGCTATAAAAATTTTCTGTCCATTGTGAGAGGCTATTAAAATCTTTTTGTTGAATTGTCGTTCCAATATACTTCTCAATCTGTGCAAAATTTTCATCGGTATTAATCTTGAACATTTGTGGCTCGCCAAATCTATCAATATTCAAGGAATTACGTGCAGTTTGATGAAATCTTGCAAGCACTTTGGCAATTTTTTCTAAATGCTTGTCTGTTAATTCACCTCTAAAAAATATTGATTTCATAAGCATCTTTTCAGGGAGCCTCTTCATTTTAACTGCATATTCTACAATCCGTCCCTGCCCTGCCATTCTATAGTTTTTTCCATCATATCGTATTGGTAATACATCAATATATGTGTCCTTTGATAAGCGTCGGTTAAGCATAATCTCTTGATGACAGTAGTAGTATCTTTTTTTAAGTGTAGAAAAGTCCAAGAATCCAAAATTGACAGGTTTTTTTATCTTATACACAAACTCATCTGTAAGAAAAACGAGCGAGATGTGAGTCTGAATTAATGAGACCTTTTTTGTTTTATCCAAAAGAAATTCGGGATTTAAAAGATCATCAATCATTAAAAACATAAACAACCCTCACTAATAAGTGAATTTGTTAATTGCTAGATTAAGGAATTAAGGAACTTTTTCATTTTGAATCATTTCATTGAAACCCATTTGAGTTAAAAGGAATTTCCTTTCATTAGAACACTGTTTTACCTGCAAATTATGTACACATATTAAAAATCTAATACATAGCGGTCAAGGATAAAATTGGTAAACGGTGTTGACTTTATAATTAATCTAATCTAATTTTTTAAGGAATTATTGGAGGTATTGATATGGTTAAAAAGATAAATGAAGCAGCCAATTTTATACGCGATAGGATAATAGACCAACCTCTCATAGGGATGATCACAGGTACCGGCCTTGGAAACCTTACTGATATGATGAAAATTGATAAAAAAATTCCCTATGAACAAATTCCTCACTTTCCAAAATCGACTGTTGAAGGCCATGCTGGCATGCTTGTCTCTGGTGCTGTGTTAAAGAAATCTATCCTTGCGATGCAGGGGAGATTTCATATCTACGAGGGATATACTGCTCATGAGATTACATTTCCAATCAGGGTGATGGCAAATTTGGGAACGAAATACCTCTTTGTGCTAAGCGCGGCAGGAGGATTAAATCCTCTGTTTAAGCCAGGGGAGGCAATGCTTGTTACTGATCATATAAACCTCACTGGAGACAATCCCCTTATCGGAAATAACATTGATGAATTGGGGCCAAGGTTTCCTGATATGACCTCTGCATATGATAAAGACCTTATCGGATTATCCAAAGAAAAGGCACAAGAGGAAAAGATTGTTTTAAATCAAGGAATCTATGTTGGTATAACTGGGCCAAGCCTTGAAACACCTGCTGAAACGAGGTTCTTAAGATTAATAGGTGGCGATGCTGTAGGAATGTCAACTGTAAATGAGGTTATTGCTGCTGTTCAATGTGGCTTAAAGGTATTAGTAATCGTAGCTATCACCAATAGCAACCTTCCTGATTGCATGACACCTATATCAATGAAAGAGGTGATTGTTAACGCTAAAAAGGCATCTTCCTCTTTAACCAAATTACTTAAAGCAATTATCAAGGATTTAGAAAAATGAATACAGCAGATATCCTTATCCACAATGGGACTATTCTTACTATGGATGGGCAAAATACCATTATTCATAATGGCATGATAGTCATATCAGACAGCACCATATCTTACGTAGGAAAAAATAGAAAAGATTCAATTACGGCAAAAAAAGATCTTGATGCACAAGGAGGCCTAATACTTCCCGGCCTCATTAATAGCCATACCCATGCGGCCATGTCCCTTTTCAGGGGTTTAGCAGATGATCTTCCTCTCATGGAATGGTTACAAAATTATATTTTCCCAGTAGAAGGTAAGATGGATGCTGATTTTGTGAGGGTCGGAACCTTTTTGGCATGTGCGGAGATGATACTCTCTGGAACGACAACATTTTGTGATATGTACCTCTTTGAGGAGGAAGTAGCAAGGGCTGCGAAAGAAGCTGGGATGAGAGCTGTGGTTGGAGAAGTCATCTATGATTTTCCCTCACCAAATTATGGAGCATTAGAAAAGGGATTTATTTATACAGAGGCATTAATTGAAAGATGGGAAAAAGACCCTCTTATAAATATAGCAGTTGAACCACATTCTTTGTTCACCTGTGGAGAGGAGCTTTTGCGAAAAGCAAATGATCTAGCCCTTACAAAAGGTGTTCCCCTGATTCTTCACCTGGCAGAAACAAAAGAAGAAGTTCATGAGATAGAAAAAAAATATAGAAAAAGACCTGTCCAGTACTTAAACGATCTTGGTCTTTTAAGTTCTCGCCTCATTGTAAATCACTGTGTCCACATCAACAAACCTGAAATAGAATTACTTGCAGAAAATAATGTGTGTATAGTCCATAACCCGGAAAGCAATATGAAACTTGCCTCGGGCATAGCGCCTGTTCCTGATATGATAGCAAAAGGAATAACAGTAGGCCTGGGCACTGATGGATGTGCTTCAAATAACAACCTCGATCTTTTTGGCGAGATGGATATGGCTGCAAAACTTCATAAGGTGCATAACCTTGACCCTACCGTAATGAATGCCCAAACTCTTGTACAGATGGCAACCATAGATGGTGCAAAAGTACTTGGACTTGAGAAAATTACAGGATCATTAGAGTTAGGAAAAAGGGCTGATCTGATAGTAATTGACACACATAAGCCCCATCTTGTGCCAATGTATAATCCTTATTCGCATCTTGTCTATGCAGTGAGTGGGAATGATGTAAAACATTCGATTATAGACGGAAAAATCGTTATGGAGGATAGAAGACTCCTAACATTAAATCTTGAAGAGATTATAGAGCAATCACAAGAGAAGTCTTATAGAGTAAAAGAATGGGTGAAAATGGGTAAGGATTGAGGAATTTAGGAATTGTGAATTTATCAACGATAACTTTAGGCATTTTAGCCCTGGCCCAGACCTTGCAAAACCTGACCCATCAAAGATAAACCAGGATTAGTAATACATTGAAAGCAAGCATATATTCAAATCACGTCGCACCAGGGCAGGCTCACTTTAGGCACTTTAGTCACTATAGATATCGTGTGACAATAGGATTTAGCCTTTGCATGTTGATTCTTCCTCCTCAGTTATGGGCAAAGACATATCTTATTGCCGAGAATATGTCATCATCTCTTAATGTTGCGGTAGATTATAAGATCAGCATACCCTCTGGAATTACGAAGCTCAGCATAAAAAGCGTTCGATTTCCCAATAAAACTAACCAGGCATCAATGCAAAAAATTATCGCTTCTCAGTTCATTCCATCTGCACGACCAACAAACACAAGGGAATTAACCGATCAATGGGGAAATAACATTAGAGTTGCATCGTGGTCTCAACCCCCCCCTTATTTGTCAGTCATTGCCAAATACAAGATTACGCTTGATAGATACCTAAAAAAATTTCAGGGTGAGTTCCCCTACCCTATTAAATCAATCCCCAAAAAAAACAAAATATATCTAAAGCCAAGCGATCTAATTCAGTCAAATAGTAATAAAATCCAATTCTTGGCAAAAAAATTACTCAAAGGAGTCACAAACCAGGTTCAGGCTGTGAGCCTTATACTTAATTTTGTAGTAGATCATATAAGTTACAGGGTAATTCCCTCCAAGTATGATGCCCTATATACACTAAAAAGTGGTATAGGGAATTGTCAAAATTATGCTCATCTTTCAGCTGCTCTCCTGAGAAGTGGTGGCGTTCCTGTCAGAATAGTAACAGGAATTACAGCCAAAAAGGGATGGGAGGCCAGAACTGGCACTACCTCATGGAATATTAAGCTTGGTCAAGGCAGGCATGCATGGCTTGAGGTATATTATCCAAATTTTGGATGGGTCGGGTATGATCCCCAACAAACGCTTAATTTTGTTTCCACACGACATATTGCAATTGAGGTGGGACCTGACGCCTTTGATGCCTCAACAGACGGGGCTATTGTGTGGACTTCAAGTGGAAACATACAACCATCTGTGAAAGAAAATATTACCATTAAATATGAAAGAGATAGAGAAACCTTTTCTACAATTGGAGAACAACCTTCTCCTAAAAATAATTTATTTTCTTCACCCTTTAGAACAGCTGCGTTACGACCACCACCCCTGCGTGAAAAACCTCAAAAACCAACAATACCTCATTACACGTTAGAAGAAATAAAGCAGTTTTCTGTATATTCAAAAAGAGTTTTTGGTAACCTTAATTTTCCACGCCTCATCGACATTTTTTCGAGAGGCTCTAATAATGAAAAGGGAGCAAAGACCTTACGCAGGAGTTTTGTCTCGGAAACCGCTGAATATGTTACATCTAATCAGAAATATAGCCAAAAAATAGAAATTCCTTACCCGTTAAAACTCTATGACATAAGCCTCGCCTTGCATAAGTTTGGTGGGCAAAAGGGATTTTTATGGTTGACAGTAATGAAAGATGAGCACAATAAGCCCGTTGAGCGAATAGCTAAAAGTAAAATGATTCACATTTCAAGAATTGGTTTTTTTAACGGCTATCAATGGATACCATTCTCATTCGCTGATGTCATTCTACTCCCAGGAAGCTATTGGATTAATTTAGGGTATTCTGGTGATGCTATTTTCAATTGGTTCTATCTTTTAGGTAACCCCTATAAAGGACCTGAAGATACACGATCATGCCCAAGAGAAAAAAATATATGGGATACATTGCAGAATTATGACTTTAATTTTAGGGTGAGAGGCTTTGAATTGAGGGGATAAATTATCCTAATTCATGTCCATTTTCCTCTCCAATTCTTTGATCTCCTGCACTATCTGGTCCCTCTCCTCTTCACTTAGATTTTCTTCTTCTAATCTCCTTTTAAGGCCCAGGAGTTTCATCTCAGACCGATAATCTACACATGTATATTTCATGGCTTACAATTCATTGGTTAAGATTTCTTTCGTATTACCCACCCTACACATGAAAAAGACTGCGTAATGGCTACGGGTACAAGCCAGAGAAAGGCTATAAGACCATGTTTTTCTAAGGATACTGCCAAGTTAACTATATAGGTTATTGGTTCCATAATTAATGTTAAAAACCCAACAATTAATAATGTTGCGGTTTCAAGTTCAGAATGTTGTTCTGTGAGATACCTATTTTCAAAATTTTTAAAGATAGGGATAAAAAGCAAAGTAATATGGATCATTGCAGTAGTACCAAGAAAGCCTAAAAAGGCCGCCTTAGCTATTTTTTTTATCTTATCCCTAAAATCTCCTTTCATTTAATTCTCTTTAACGCTTTCTCGGTGTGAATAAATGTAAACAATTACAAAAACACACATCGACAGAATAATAGCTGACTAATCTGAAAATCTTGTATTTATCGGGCCCTTTCCAGAAAAAACTCTCGTCCCGCCTGTACGGAGAAGAAAAATATAAAACCATCTCATTAATCAAAGCGTTTGGGTGCCTAAAAACTAATTTCTTTTACAAAGCAGTTGTATTTTCTGACCGACCTAATTTATTTCAGAAATGACTTTCCTTAAAAGGAAGGCAGTGAGGCCTCCTTCAGGCTGAGAAATGATGGTATTCCTTTTATTGCTTTTGCAGTGGTAACTCCCCTGACTATTGCATTTATAAGCACCTCTTCAGCCATAAGCCCTACCGTATAGCAATCAACTTCAATCTCGCCAGATGCAAGCGTAAAAATAATATCTCCATCATATATAGTGTTCACCGGGCTAATGGTCTTTGTAAGGCCATTACTTGCTATCTTCGCTACTGCTGAGGCATTTTGTTTGGTTAGTTTTGCGTTGGTGAGAATTACACCGATCGTCGTATTCTGAAACGCTGAAATAGGTCGCTGTACTCCTTTCCTCATGAGTTCTGATGTATCCGCAAATTCCGTGCTTTCTTTCGCCGCTCTTGCTCCAGCCAGAATCTTTCCATTTATTGGATCCTTTATATCACCAAAAGCGTTTACTGCTACCAAAGCTCCAACAACTAATCCATTACTCAGTGCATTCGCTGCAACACCTACGCCGCCCTTCATTGCCTGCTCGGTTCCGTAAAACTTGCCGACTGTTGCCCCAGTGCCTACTCCAATAGAACCTTCATCAATCTCTCCTTGATTCGCCTGCTGACATGCACGGTAGCCCATATTTTTATCCGGCCTTTTTTTTGCTGAACCTACCTTCAGATCAAAAATTGCAGCAGTTGGGACAATAGGGATTCGGGCTACTCCAACATCAAACCCACTGTTCCTCTCTTCAAGATAATCCATGACTCCAGAAGCAGAGTCCAGCCCATAGGCGCTTCCACCGGTAATACAGATTGCATGAACTTTTGGTACGATATGAGATACGCTCAGAGCATCAATCTGCCTTGAACTTGTGGCAAATCCACTAATACTAATTCCACCAGTCATACCTGATGGAGTAAGTATAACTGTAACGCCTGTTAATCCCTCAAAATCTGATGCATGACCAACAGAGACTCCCTTGATATCCGCGATACTCGCTGCCATGATTATTTTTTCCTTCTATCTTTTTCCTGAAAGATTCTTTCAGCTTTTATCTCTTTGCCTTACTATTTCAGAAAGTATAATTCCTGTAGCCACAGATACATTGAGAGAAGCAAGCTTGCCTGATTGTGGTATGCTCACCAGATGATGGCATTGATCTTTAACAATCCTGCTTAATCCTTTGCTTTCATTTCCCATTACTAAAACGAGATCCCTGTTCCAGTCAAATTCATAGATATTTGTCCTACTTTCTCCTGCAGCCCCAACTACCCAAAAATTCTTATCTGCTAACTGTTTGAGAGCCCTCGTTAAATTAACCACTTTGGTTACAGGTAGATACGCTGATCCACCGGCTGATCTTTTATGCACGGCATTTGTAATAGAAGCAGATCTATCCTTTGGCAAAATAAGGCCTTGAACACCAAAAAATTCAGCAGTTCTTATAAGAGATCCAAGGTTTCCTGTATCAGTAATGTGATCAGCTGCAATGAGAAGACCTTTCCTTTTATGAGAAATGGTGCGTTCTATCAAATTATCTAAATCGAGATATCTATAAGTGTTTAAAATAGCTATGACACCCTGATGGGAAGAGTTAAAGGATATTTTATCTAAAAAAGGCCTATCTTTATATCGAATTGGTATTTTTTTATGATTCGCGGTATCAAGGATTTCTTTTAGCCTTTCAATTTTTTTTCCCCTGGCGATAAAAAGTTCAACTATCCCCTCACCCTTTCTAAGGATTTCCTTAACGGCGTTTATACCACTTATAACCTGGGACAAATTTCCTACCTTACTATTTATGGGTATTTTGAATAATTGCTCAGGATCAAATATAAGGTTTACGGTTGCTGTTCCCTATTATATCTGGGCAGACTAATATCAATAATATAAAAAAGGCTGACCTCGAGCGGGGAATTTTATAGCCTTAGGATTTACATTTTTTTACAAATGAAATATCTTTTTAATGAGAGGAAAACGCCTGTTCTTTTTGGCCCTCTGTGCAACAATAATTGCCTCTATTTCTTTACTGGCTTTTTTTAGATCATCATTAATTATAATAAAATCGTAATCTCGACATTGCTGAATTTCCTCTTCTGCCTTTTTTAACCTAAGATCTATGTTCATTTTATCATTCGGTGATCTCTTATGCAGTCTTTCTTTAAGAATGTCGATTGATGGAGGGAGAATGAATATTGACAAAGAATCGGGAAATTGCCTTTTTATCTCTTGGGACCCTTGAATATCAACATCCATCAAAAGGTCTTTTCCCGAGGATAATGTACGGTTTATACTTAAAATGGAAGTTCCATATAGGTGATCATAGACAACAGCCCACTCAACAAATTCATGAGCATCGATCATTTTTTCAAAAATTTCTTTTTTAACAAAGTAATAATGTAATCCGTGGGACTCCCCTTTTCTCGGTTTTCGAGTAGTATGAGAAATTGAATAACCAATTCCTTCCACATCTTTTTTTAATATATTCTTTATTATTGTTGTTTTTCCAGCACCTGAAGGAGCGGTTATTACAAAAATTTGTCCTTTTTCTTTCATATCTTTTTACTGTCAACTCTTGATTTTTTTCATTGAGAGTTATAACAAATCCTCACCCCGTATTGTACCATCTGGAGCAAATCTTTGTGCTATTGTCTCAGATTGAATAGCAGACAGTATCACATGATTGCTATCTGTTATAATTACTGATCGTGTTCTTCTGCCTTGCGTTGCGTCAACAAGCCTTTTATCATCTCTTGCCTCTTCGCGAAGCCGTCTAACTGGTGCTGAGGATGGTGAGATAATTGCTATTACTCGTCTTGATATAATGAAATTTCCAAAACCAATATTAAGTAAAGTTGGATCCATATGTTTTATCTCCCATATTTAAACGAGCAAAAATGCCTATTCCACATTTTGAATCTGCTCTCTCAATTTTTCTAATTCCGCCTTAACTTCTACTGCGAGCTGAGAAACGAAAGAATCTGCCGCCTTAGATCCCATTGTATTAACTTCCCGATTTATCTCCTGCAGTAAAAAATCCAGTTTTCTTCCAATCACATCATCCTGATTTATAAAATTTCTAAACTGCTCTAAGTGACTTTCAACCCTAATAAGCTCCTCTGTAATATCAGACTTATCTGCAATTAAAGCTACTTCTTGTATCAACCGATCCTCATTGATTTCAATAGGTTTAATTAATTTATTAATTTTTTGTCTTAATTTATCTCTGTAGCTTTCAACTATTGCCGTAGTCCTACTTCTTATCTCATCAATATACCTCGTAATCGCGTTTAATCGTTCTAAAAAATCTTTCTCCAAGGCCCTTCCTTCATTTATTCTCATGGACTCCATTGAGCGCAAGGCTTCACTAATAACATCCTCCAATTCTGGCCACACATTTTCCAAATCAATACTATCCTGCTTAGTAATGATAATATCCTTAAGCTGAGAGAAAAATGATGGATCAATAGGTTGCTTACATTCAAGTTCATAATTCAGCTCTTTGAAAACTTGAATATAAGCCTTTACCAATGGCCTATTTAATTCAAATTTTAAACCTTTATTGCCATTATCTTTAATTTGAATGGAAACTTCAATTCTACCTCTTCTAACTTTAGAAGATACTACAGACCTGACTTTTTCCTCAAATGGTTGCAAGCTCTGGGGAAGCCTTAGAACAATTTCTCTATACCGATAATTCCCTGATCTAATTTCTACGATAAAATCAAGACCATCTTTTATAGACTCAGCACTGCCATATGCAGTCATACTTTTAATCATAATTATCTATCTATTGCTCCTTTTCTCTTAAGTGTTGTAAATAGTTATTTCTTATCATATTAAAATAACCAATGGTCGTTTCATCTTTATAATCGGGATATGTCCACACTAAAGGATTAAAGGTTCCAGCATAAAAGATAAGTGTAAGGTCTGCATATATTCCCTTTTTTAAATAAATTCTATGGGTATAGTTTTTGCCAGTAGCGAGGACTAACCTTTCTAACGATATATAGCCTGGATCAATGTTAATCCGCCTTTTTGTATTGAGACGATGTTCATTTTCAATTTTATTAGTCTTTAACTTTATATCTACAATAGAATCTGGACCGATAAGCTTGGAGAAAGCTATAAATCGTCTATAAAGAGGCCATCCCATCTCTTTTTCATAATATCGTGTTCTGTTAAAAATAAGTTTTTTGCTTATCCAATCAGTTGGACCAAAAAGGGGTTCCATATGCCCAATAACGTCCTGAATCAATTCCTCTTCATGAGAAAAGATGCTGCATATCATCTTTACCTTTTTTTCTTTTTGAGGAATACTCATTGGTAATATCAGTAGTTATTTAACAGCAGTTCGTTTTCTAATCGAAAAGACGACCAACGGCTGTCAATGAATGCTAAAGACCAGTGTTAAGTAACTCTTTAAGGTTATTAATATTTACCGTTGATGTCCCTATCTCGCCAACCACTGCACCTCCTGCAAGATTAGATAGATAAGCTGCAGATTGAAGGTCAAGCCCTCCAGCTATTCCAAGCGTAAGCGTAGCAATAACTGTGTCTCCGGCACCAGTCACGTCATACACTTTTCTTGCTATTGATTTTATATGCGTTACCCTACCCTCTTGTTCAAACAGGGTCATGCCATCCTTACCCCTGGTTATCAACAAGGCTTTACATTTCTTATTAGCTAATAACTTCTTTCCAACCTTCTTGAGGTCATCTTTATTGATAATTTCTATGCCTGCTATCTCTCCTGCCTGTTTATGATTGGGTGTCATTACAGTTATATCTTTATAAAGAGGGAAATTCTTAACGTTTGGATCTACTGCTACCGGAAAATTACAATTCGAGGTTATGTTTTTTAGACCATCCATAAGCTGGCTGGAGATAACACCCTTACCATAATCAGAAACTATAAGGGCAGAGATGATATCCTTTTTTTCATTAATAAAATCGAGAATGCCCTTGGTGGTTGTTGGCTTTAAGGGTATTTTTTTTTCTCGATCGTACCTGACAACCTGTTGGTCATGGGCTATTATTCTTGTTTTAACACTCGTAGGTCTTCCAGCTTCTGTGGCGATACCACCAGTATCAACATTTAATTCATCTAATCTCGAAATTATATCTTTTCCTGCAGGGTCATTTCCGACAACGCCACACATCATCACACTTCCACCTAAGGAGACAAGATTATTAACAACATTGGTAGCACCACCTAACATGACGGTTTCATGCTCAACCTCAACTACAGGTACAGGAGCTTCTGGGGAAATTCTTGAGACATTTCCCCATATAAATCTATCTAACATTATATCGCCGACAACAAGGATCATTGATTTTTTAAAATTATTGATTCCCTTATTCAAATACTTCTTATCAATATTTCTCATATCAGCTTTCCATTATTCTTTAATTATAGAAATTGCTAAATATTCTAATACTATGAGTTACTGTTAAATTCATCCTCTCTAAATTAATTTTCTGTAAGGACAGTTCTTAACGGGTTCAGAATATAACATATTCTTTTTTTTGGTTAAAGTGAAAAGGATGTTAAAAAATGACACCCAAGAAGTATGAGAAGATAATTTCCAATTTTAATTGACTGCCTATTAATTATTCAATACCATCATAAAAAGACTAAAAGATGGATTTCTTTCTTTCCAAAACAGCTGTTGAACCACCAGACATAACCTTGAAACGAAAAATGATAGCAAACATTTTGACAAAGTTATTGACTCTTATGCCACCATGATACAATCTCCTCTTGCCTAAATACCATTTTTATAATATCAATTTTATTCAATCAATAAATGGTTAAGAGGATACAATTGTTAAATTGCACAACTGATGCCAATTTCTATTTTCTCCAATAATATGATTGTTCTCCTGAGGAGAACCAGCCTTGGAAAAGTTATAAGTGGTTTGATTATTTAATCGAGAAACGGAAATGTCTGCAAGTATATGCATATGATTTTGAAGAATAATCCAGTTCATGGCCTTTCAAAAAAACAAATATATCGCAAGGCGCTTTTCCTGCGAAGCCAGAACCGCCTTTATAATTCACAAAATCCTCAGCTTGATGATTTATTCAAAGGCAGTATAGACCGCTTTGCTATCATCGCCAGCAAGCTCAGGTATGCAAAAAGAGTTCTGGATGTAGGAGCTGGTCATGGCATGCTGTCTTCGCTTTTAACTGAGTTAGGCCACGAATGCTATGCGTTGGATATTTTTGACAGCACTGCCAAATATCCAGAAGTTTATCAACAAAAACCGATTCAATTCAAGATTTGCAATATGGAAGTAGATCCCATTCCTTTTATAGATGATTCTTTTGACGCTGTAGTTTGCTGTCAGGTGTTGGAGCATTTTACCCATTCTCATCTGTATGCCATGAATGAAATAAACAGAGTTTTGAAGCAGGGCGGTATAGTAGAAATAGATGTGCCTAATGCAGTGTGCTTTCGAAACCGCAGCCGCATGATCCGGGGTAAGCATATTACCTATGATTACGAAAAACATTACTTGTACGCGGCTCCTGTCTTTTACAAGGGACTATCGTTTTATCCAGAACGGCATAATCGGGAATTTACCGCAAAGGAATTAAAAACCCTCTTGCAAGCAGCTAATTTCAAGGGTATCGAGGTGGTTTTTCTCAAGTCTCGTAGGCATCGTGTGGGACTTGAAAGGATTCGAAATATTGGTAGTGCTATGAGGGACTTGATTCCCTCGTTCCGAAAATCACTTATCGCTTTTGCTCAGAAAGAAACAAATTAGGTAAACTTCCATTGATGAAAGCTTAAGACACCCTGAAATAAGCTGAGATTTAATTTAAGTTGCCATGCAATATAAAATAATTAGTCAAAGATCCGGCAATCTCGCAAAATGGTTAGTAGTTGCACTGGGTTTTTCCATCCCGATATCAACGACACTGGATAATGTTTTATTGCTCCTTATATTTCTGCTTTGGCTATTGGGAGCAGAATTCCGGAGTAAACTCACGATCATAAGGAATAATCCAATCGCCATATTGGCATTAGTCATCTTCGGATTGTATTTATTAGGCTTATTCTACGGAGACGTCAATATTAAAGATGCGATGGAGTCCCTGGCCGATGCTGCCCATTTTTTATTGATACCTCTTCTGATTTCATTGTTTAAGGAAAATAGAGTGCAAGGCCATGCTCTGTGGGGATTTTTGACAGCCATGCTCCTCACGCTAGCTTTTTCATATTTAATATGGCTTGATCTATTGCCCCAGAATAGCATTTTCAAAGGAACTTCGGTTGAGCCAGTAGTATTCAAATTCCGTATCACACATAGTATTTTTATGGCGTTTACCGCATTTCTGTTTGCTTTGAAAGCCCGTCACGTTACTCAATGGCAGGTACGGCTGTTATTTGCAACATTAAGCGCACTGGCCATACATAACGTCCTGTTTATGGTGCAAGGCAAAACAGGATATTTGGTGGTGTTATGCCTAATAGTCTACTTTTTTATCAATTGGTTGCGCTGGAAAGGAATAATTGCCGCTGCTGCCTTCATTGTTTCTCTCAGTAGTGTTTTGTATTTTACTCCATCAAGTGTTTTAAATCAGCGCGTTACATCAGCCGTTCATGAATTTTCTGAGTGGAACCCAGAACAAGCAAGCCAAACCTCAGTAGGATTCCGCCTGGAGTTTTATAAAAATAGCTTGCAGATCATTTGTAAAAATCCGTTATTTGGCGTTGGAACTGGGGGCTTTATCAAGTCTTATGCTCAACAGGTTAAAGGCTCCAATATGGACGCTACCGTCAACCCGCACAACGAATATTTGATGGTAGCGGTACAGTTGGGTCTTATGGGAATTACCGTGTTACTATACCTGTTCTTTACGCAATGGCGTTTGGCCATAAAATTGTCAGACTCGTTTGAGCGAGCTACCGCACGCGGGTTAGTATTAATGATTCTATCGGCAAGTATGGTATCTTCCACTTTAATTGATCACTCCGAAGGATTGTTTTATTTCTGGATGAGTGCTCTGGTATTTGCGGCTTTGAATACCTCACATGATAATAGGGAACGTGAAAAATGACACTTTCTGTTATAGTGATAACCAAAAATGAAGAAAAATCCATACGAGATTGTCTCGAATCCGTTGTTTGGGCTGATGAAATCATTGTCTTAGATTCAGGTAGCACAGATAACTCTGTTGCGATATGCCGTGAGTACACGAGCAAGGTTTTTGTTACTGACTGGCCGGGTTTTGGGGCGCAAAAAAACCGTGCCTTGGAAATGGCCACCTGCGATTGGGTGCTATCACTAGATGCTGACGAGCGCGTTACTTCTGAATTGCAAGCAGAAATACGAGCTGCTATTGCTTATCCTGACAATAATGTTGCCTTCAAGATGCCACGTCTTTCAAACTACTGCGGACGGTACATGCGACATAGTGGCTGGTGGCCTGATTATATTATTCGCCTGTTCCGGCGTGGCAAAGCACATTTTACCAATGATCTTGTTCACGAACACCTTATCGTGCACGGAGCCGTAGAAACCCTATCCAACCCTCTCATCCATAATTCCTTTGACAATTTGGAAGACGTTCTTAACAAGGTAAACAATTACTCTTCCGCTGGTGCTCGCATGATGTATCAAAAGCAGAAGAAGGCTACGCTGGTGAGCTCGATTTTGCATGGCCTATGGGCCTTTGTACATACATATATATTGCGTGCTGGGTTTCTCGACGGACGTGAAGGTTTAATGCTCGCTGTTTCCAATGCAGAGGGTACCTATTATCGCTATCTGAAACTCATGATGATTACAAGAGCAAAGTGATGCACATTGCTGTTATCGTAACCACCTACAACCGCCCGGATGCTCTGTCAGCCGTGCTTGAGGGCTATCTTTCGCAAACCGACAAGAATTTTGAAGTGGTTGTAGCGGATGACGGGTCAACTGTCAAAACCAATCATGTTATAAATGCTTATCAAGCATATCCAGGTTTCAAGGTAAGCCATGTCTGGCAAAGAGATATTGGGTTCCGTGCCGCGGCCATACGTAATCGTGCACTGGCGTTTACCTCAGCTGATTATATTATTTTCAGCGATGGGGATTGTATACCTTTACCAACTTTTGTCGCAAGGCACCGGACTCTAGCAGAATCAGGCTGGTTTCTTACTGGAAACCGTATCCTGTTGAGTAAAGGCTTTACTCATCGTGTGCTAAAAGAAAATCTTCCGGTCACAGCCTGGGCAGCAAAACAGTGGGTGTTTGCGTTGATGAAGAAGGATATCAACCGATTGATGCCATTATTTTTTCTTCCTATAGCCGCGCCATTACGTAAGCTCACGGCACATAGCTGGAAGGGTGCTATGACCTGTAATTTGTCTGTTTGGCGAGAGGATCTAATGAGAGTAAACGGCTTGGATGAAGTCTATTCTGGGTGGGGACTTGAAGATTCAGATTTGGTTATACGCCTAATACGCTCAGGAACCTGCCGCAAGAGTGCACGCTTTGCTGCTCCGGTCTTACATCTATGGCACAAAGAAAACGATCGTATGAGTCTGACCGAAAACCGGAGACAGCTCGATGATCTTATACATTCCGAGCGTATCTGCGCCACACGTGGGGTACAACAGTACCTATGAAAGCCCCAAATACCATTCTTGTAGTGGTCACCCGTCGTATTGGCGACGTGCTATTATGCACACCATTGATTCGTTCTATGCGTCGCGCCTGGCCTGATGCACACATAGATGTTCTCGTATTTGAGAATACCCAGGGGTTTCTTATTTCCAATACTGATATCCGCCAAATCATTACAGTTCCGGAAAAATTCGGGTTCTGGAGACATCTCAAGTTTATCTTCACACTGATACGCCGCTATGATTTAGCAGTGTCAACCTTACCGGGTGACAGGCCCACCTTTTATGCCTGGCTTAGCGGGAAACGCCGTGTAGGAGTGCTTGAAAATCATTACAAGCAGCGCTGGAAGGCGCTATTATTAAATAATTGGACACCTTTTGATAATTGTGACTTGCATACTGTGTTGATGAACCTTAAGTTGGTTGATTTGCTCGCCATTGATCCAACCTGTGAAGTGGTAGTATCGTGGAGACAATCAGACGAGGATCACGTTAAAAGGATACTTCCATTCAATATCCAGTCCGAGCCTTTTGCATTGTTACATATATGGCCAAAATTTTCTTATAAAACGTGGCACCAGGATGGGTGGATTAAACTTGTGCAATGGCTGGATTCGAGGGGTATTCGCACAGTTCTGAGTGGAAGTGAAGAGCCAAAAGAATTGGCTTATGTCAACCATGTGTTCAGCTTACTACCAAATAGTGCAGTAAATCTATCGGGTAATTTAAGTCTTAGCGAACTTGCATTTATCACCAGCCATGCTCTCGTCTATGTTGGTCCTGATACGGCAATAACTCACATGGCTGCTGCGCTTGGCGTACCAACAATAGCTCTATACGGCCCTACCAATCCGGTAAAGTGGGGGCCATGGCCAAGAAATCATACATGCCATTGTAATCCTTATGTAATGCGAGGATCCCAAACCGTTGGGAACGTTGTTCTTGTTCAGGGAGAGGGACATTGCGTCCCCTGTCACGAGGAAGGGTGTGACAGGAATACCTATAGCCTGAGCGATTGCCTACAAAATCTTCCTACCACGAAGGTAATTGAGGCAGTACAAATGGCAATTGATTTAGGCATTAACTAGATTCCAAAAATGTAATAAATTCTTTATCTCTGGTCGTTTGAAAACCTATAAGTTCATGCATATATGCTCCAAAAAGCCATATAACCTTTTTTTTCAATCAAATCGGCTGCAACTTGAGCTGAAAAATTATTTTTAAAAAAAATTAAGTTAATATTCTTTTTTAAAACTAGATTCCAGTGTGCTATGCCGAATTGATGAGCTTTTCACTTTTCTAATTTTTTTGCCTCATCTATAAGCATAATTGGTATATCATCCTTGATTTCGTACAAAAGCTTGCAATTATCACATATAAGACCATCTTCGGTTGCATTTAAGTAAATTTCCCCTTTGCACTGTGGGCATACTAAAATGTCCAGTAGTTCTTTGTTGATTGCCATATCTATACCCTCCGTATTTATAATAAATCAGTACGCAGTAAAAAGTATGCAGTATGCAGGAATAAACGAACATATTCATTGCTGATCCATTCCTACTGCCTACTGCTTACAGCATACTCCTTACTATCTTCATTCCCTCAATTTCTAATTTTTAAAATCATAATTGCTGTGTTGATGTCAGCACCTCTTTTACAGCCTCAAAGACCATATCGACTGTAATCTCCTCCATGCAAGACATATCATCACATTTCTTTTTAAAACATGGGCTACACTCAAGACCAGCCCTAATAACTTTGTGTTTTGATCCATATGGCCCAGTTTTAAAAGGAGAGGTGGGGCCAAAAAGGGCTATCACTAAGGGAGATCTCATAGCTGCTGCTACATGCATTGGGCCTGTATCAGTAGATATTACAATGGCACATTTTTTATAAAGGTATGCCAATTCTTTTAAGCTACTCTTCCCAGTTAAGTCGAGAGCATTTGTTTTCATCCTTGATAGAATAGTTTTTATTGTTTTTTTGTCACTTTTACTTCCGGTGAAAATAACCACTGCTCCCAATTCTTCTTTTATTCTATCTGCCAGGCAAGCAAATCGATCCACGCCCCAGAGTTTGGTTTCCCATTTGGCCATTGGATTAATTGCTACCAAGACCCTGTCATTACCAATCTCTTCTAATAAATAATTAACATATGTTTTATCTGCAATATCAGTGGGAATTTGGCCATTCCATTCAAGCTTAGTTACACCCAAGTATCTGGCAATATATAAATATCTCTCAAGAGCATGTATATTTGGATCAGGAATAGCCACTCGTTCATTAACAAAAATAGAACTAGCCTCTCTCCCTCCATTAAGGGCAATTTTTCTTCTCCCTCTGGCAATAAAGGTTAATATGCCACTTTTAAATAGTCCTTGCAGATCAATAACGATATCATATTTTTTTTTCTTAAGCTCTTTGATAAAGTTGGCCGCCTCTTTTCCAACGTTGCGATATTCGCCTTTCTTAAAAATTCTTGTTACCCAGTTTTTTCGAGGAAAAAGTATCAACTGATCTATATCAGGATGGTCCTTTACTATGTCAGATGCATCTTCCTCAACCAACCAGTCAATCTTAGATAAA
>Ga0315534_1000472_pt1 | contig 27688 bp, 21 predicted proteins | sample SalMarSW160240MG_FD_203094 | JGI IMG/M metagenome (GOLD analysis project Ga0315534, IMG submission 203094) | Salt marsh sediment microbial communities from the Plum Island Ecosystem LTER, Massachusetts, United States - Salt Marsh Sediment SW1602-40 ...
ATCTCCTTTCCGATACAAAAAATAATATATATTAATTAACGTAAGTTCGATATAAAGTTAACAAGATAAACCCTCGGTAATATCAACAAATATGGGGATGGAACCGCGGAGATCAAGCACAGTGTACATCTTGACAGCACCTTGTCTAACCGGAACTCCTTGTCATCAAAATACTAAGGTATTATATATGAATATATTACAACTTCTCAACCAGTCCTTTACCGGACACTAGTGAAGTGGCAGGTAAAATAAATCAGAACGTTGGTTTAATTACAACATCTATACGACGGTTTTTTCTGCGCCCTTCTTTAGTTTCATTATTGGCAATCGGATTATTTTCCCCTTGTCCTACTGAACTAATATTCATTTTGTTGAGCTCCTTCATATTCGCTTTTAAATATTCAGTAACGGCATCAGAACGTTTCTGTGAAAGTTTTAAATTCAAAGAATCGCTTCCGAATGCATCAGTATATCCTTCTACAATTACTTTGCTGTTGGGAAATGTATTAATAGCATTTTGAACCTTGGTTAATAAGCCAAAATTTTCCGGCTTTATCTCTGACTTCCCTACTTCAAAGTCAAAGCCATGCATCCTTATAATAACATCGTCGCCTGAACGAAAAACCATTGCTTCCGAGCTGTCGAATATATTATTCACTATATAAAACTTCTCATTAATTTTTGTTTGAAAATCGATTCTTTTAGCAAGTTCGGCCTTTTCATTTTCAATTGCCTGCATTCTTGATTTATTCTCAGCAGTACGCTTGCTTATCTCAGTATTAAACTCATTATTAAGCGCATTTCTTTCTTTTTTCAGAACTTCGATATTAGCCTCCAATTGCTCAATTAAATAATCCTGCCGGGAGTTCTCCATAATGAGGCTGGCGTTTTTCACTTGTAAATCATATACATAGTTTACTATTTTATTCTCGGGCTTGTTAAATCCTTCATCAAATTGTGCGACAAAACCAACTGCTTCAGCAATATTTATTAACGGAGTTTCCAGATTCAGGATTACATCTTCCATTTCTGTATTTTCATCGTCTATTTTTTTAATCATATTATTAAGGAAAAAAGCATGCTTTGCTTCATATTTAGCTTGTTTTGCCAATATACGGGGGTAATCCATATCATAACGGTTTGTTTCAAGTTCTTTTTCGGTTTTCGATAACAGCGATTTTGCTTTTTCAATAGTTTTTGGCGCTTTTCTATCTACATTCATATCATCGGCTTCTTCTATTAATTTACTGGTTTCTTCAAGCAAATTTGTTTTTATGGCAGATAGTTCAGCTTTTCTGTATATTTCTATTGCTTTAACAGATTCTTTATATGAGTCATCCCTATCTGCTTTTTCTAATTTCTCGGTTGCCTTAATAAAATGTCCTTCTGCTTCTAACCACAGTTCTTTTGCAAATATATCAGCTCCCACTGAGAAAGCATCTTCACGTGCATTTAATGAATTTGCAAAAACAATTCTAGCTGAATAACAAAAGTCTATCGATCTTTTAAAGTAATTTACCGCTTCAGTAAGTGTTTTTTCAACTTTTTCAATTCCTTTTTCTTTTTCGAAATCCTTTTCAGCATCCTGATAATAGTCTAATGCTTTAGAATATTCTAATGGAGCAAGAATATCTGCTTTCATTGCTTTTGCATTTCGCATAGCTTCATCAGCTTGTTTAAATACAGCTCTTTTTGTCTGTTGTGCATAACCGCTGGTACCAGCTATAAAAATAGCCAGGAAAAATACCACGGCAATTTTAGTTTTTGTTCTTAATACATTTTTCATTTTGTCTTTTTTATGTAAAATAATTAAGCTATAAAGTTGGGTATCATTTAAGTAATATGTGTTACATAATTTAGGTAATAAGTTACATCATTCACACATCTTCAATAAACATTTTTAATGATTTAAGGCATATTGAAAGGGTAATGCGATTAATCTAAAAATCTGATTAACTAAAAAATTAATATGGTATCCTGGCTAGTACCTAGCTGTAAGTTGCACTGATTACCTGCTATTTTCCTATACAGAAATTCCTGAAAATATTTCCCAGTATCTCATCGGTTGTTATCTCTCCGGTTATCTCGCCCAGATAATGAATGGCATGCCTGATATCAATTGCAATGAGATCCTCCTGTAAATTATTCTCCAGTCCCTCTTTTACTCTTTCAAGGCTTTCAGTCACTTGAGACAATGCCCTGTAATGTCTTATATTAGTGACTATTACATTTTCTGATTGTATTTTATCGCTTTCAACTGTGCTGCTTATGGCTTCCCTGAGCTCATCCAGTCCTTCACCTGTTTTAGCTGAAATGAAGAACATTGATTCATCCTCCCGGAGAGATATCCTGTTTTTGAAATCATTTCTTCGCCCCGATAAATCAGTATCTATTTTATTAAGCAGGATGAACAGTTTTTTACCCGTGTCGGCAATCTGACTCCGGATACCGTTCAATACGTTGGTCAGAGCAGTTATCCCTTCATTCACATCAGCAACCAGCATGATCAGTGAGGCGGCAGTGATCTTTTCATGTGTCTTCTTTATTCCTATGTTCTCTATTATGTCGCCTGTGTCTCTCAAACCGGCTGTATCAATAAAACGATACTGAATGCCGTCAATTACGGCAATATCCTCTATTGAATCCCTCGTAGTACCCGGTATCTCCGTAACGATTGCCTTTTCCTCTTTAAGCAGATTATTCAGAAGAGTTGATTTTCCCGTATTTGGATTTCCTACAATAGCTACTGGAACACCGTTCTTAATTACGTTGCCCAGGCTGAATGATGCAGTGAGCTCCTTCGTTACAGAAATAACTTTTTCCACAATTTCCAGCAGTTTTATTCTGTCGGCGAATTCCACATTTTCTTCTCCGAAATCGAGTTCCAGTTCTATCAGAGATGCAAAATGAAGAAGGTCTGCTCTCAGTATCCTTATTTCATCAGAAAATTCCCCCCGTATCTGGCTGACAGCAATTTTATGAGCTGCTTCAGATTCGGATGCTATGAGATCAGCCACAGCTTCAGCCTGCGACAGATCCATTTTTCCGTTAAGAAAGGCACGCATGGTGAATTCACCGGGATTTGCAGGCACAGCACCATTTTTTGTCAGGAGCTCGAGTATCTTTTGCTGAATATACCTGGAAGCATGGCATGAGATCTCAATGGAATCTTCGCCGGTGTAGGAGTGGGGCGCCCTGAAGATGCTTACAAGAACATCGTCAATAACATCCTCCCCGGAATGTATTTCACCGTACACAATCGTATAACCTTTTTGTTCAGAGAGTTTTGTTCTCTTTTCCAATGGAAGGAAGATCCTGTCACAAATGGCTATGCTTTGGGAGCCGCTTATCCTAATTACTGCGATTGCACCTCCTCCTGATGTTGCGGGAGCACATATCGTTTCTTCAGTCCTTAACATATTTCACCATCTGTCATGTGACAAATGTATGAAACTTATGCCAAACGGCAACCAGTGACTGACTTCCGACTTCTACCTCTCAAGGTTCTGAACGGTAAAGTAAGTATCATCAACTTTGACCTGTTCAGTGATATTTCGGAATACTATCTCTGATTGTCTGTCAGTAACATGATTACATGCGATCATATCTCTGATCATATATTTTCCTTCAGGCATCTGATGCACACTTTTGATTTCAATTGTCTTATACAGTTCATTATCAAAGTTATAGAATTCCATCTTCAGTACCTGGTAATTATCCATGTCGATATAACTGATTTTCCGGGAGTAACCATATTCATCCTCTTTATCCTCATTAACCGGAATACTTTCGATGATCCACATGTTATCTTTTCCTGACTCTGCAACCTGACGGTTGAGAAAATCGGAGAGGGTAGGGGAACTCATATCGGCATTTGTAAATTCCGAGCTCATAAAGCTCTTTCCCTTTTCGGAAGATACTATCCGCCGGGTTCTCTTTAACGCTGGCAGATATATCCACATTTCATCAGCACTGTTCTTATTATCAACCACCAGCATGGCAGTGCCTCTTACATCGGCCGGTTCAAGAAATTTGATCATTCTTTTCTCGAGTCCGCCGGAAAAGCTTTTGGTGGTCATCGAGATTGTCCTGTTTCTCGAGGCCCCGTTCTTTTCGGTAATTGACAGGTTAATTGTAGCACTCATTGAACCGGTAAGGCTCAGTTCCCGGCTTTTATTCATTATCTGTCCTGCATCCGGCAATTGAGCCGATACCTGCAAAAGCGGCAGAAGTAATCCCAGTAACAATACTCTTTTTTTCATCGTTCTTTTGTCTTTTAACTTTTATCTTTTGTCTTCTATTATTCATATCTTTTTCAACAAAGGTTGGCCTGAATTTCATCAGGATTGCCGGTATCAGCACTATTGCACCTGCGAGGCATGAGCCTATTGAAATAATTACCAGATAACCAAAGAAGCGTATTGAGGTGAAACCTGACAGGATCAGTACTGAGAATCCTGCCATTACACCACATGCATTTATTATTATGCTTCTTCCTATTGTCCCCATCGCTTTTCTGGTTGATTCCTCATAAGACAGGCCATGTCTGATCTGGATATTAAAGCACCAGATATACTGTATTGTAAAGTCAACTCCCACACCGATCATGATTGATGAGAGAAGAGCCGTTGCGGCATCAAGTGCAATGCCGGTAAATCCCATAAAACCGAAAAGGATAAGTATTGATGATGCAAGAGGAATCGAGCCTACAATTCCGCCTTTCAAAGATTTGAATATCAAAGAAAGGAAAATAAGTACCGTTACCAGAGCAAACAGCAATGATATTATCTGTCCCCTGATAATAGATGCTGCAAAATCTGTCATGATTATTGCATAGCCTCCCACGGTAATCTCTGCCGGGAAGTCTGCAGTAAGCTCATTGATCGTTGATTTCACATTCTTTATTATCCTGTTTTCGGGATTGGAGAGACGAATAAGGATGTGAGCCTTTGTGTTCTCCAGATTCATCATCTGCCTGAAGTCATCAGGATTACCACTCATATTATACAGCTCAAACATCTGTGCAATGGCTGCTCTCGATTGTGGTATTTTATCATAACCATTTTCACCGCGATTATATATTGCCTTGCTCATCTCCCTTACAGCCTGGGAAATAGAGAATACCTGGCCAACACCTTCCATATTCTCCACCCTGGTGGTCAGATTATCAATCCCCTGCATTACCGCAGGATCCTTGATGTTTCCTTCGACCATAACAGAGATAGTCTGTGATCCCCCGAACTTACTGTTTATGATATCCGAAGCCATCCTCAGGGGATTTTTCTTCGGGAAATACTTCTCCTGGTTGGTCTCTATTCTCAGAAGTGTCATTCCTGACGCAAGAATTATTGTAAGCAATACAAAACCTGCAATGATATGTCCCGGTTTTTTAATGATAAGTCCTGACAGAGCTCTCAGGAACCTTTCAAATCCTTCTGTTTTAATCTTCTTCGGTTTGAAATTATTTTTTCCTTTTCCCCTGAAATAGATAAGTGCAGGAATCAGGATCAGACTCATGATAAGTGCCATTGCCACACCGGCAGCTGCAAGTATTCCTACCTGTCTGGCCGGGATAATGGAATGTGCCAGCAGTGCCAGGATACCTGCAACAGTAGTAAGTCCGCTGAAGAGTATCGGCATATTCAAAGAACCTGAAAGTTCCCTGACAATTGATTTCCCGCCAACTGTCTCGCCCTTCATTCGTAGCTCCTGGTATCTTGCGACAAGGTATATTCCGTAATTATTGGCTACGGCAACAAGAATAATTGGAACAAGAAGGGTTATAATTGACATTTTCCAGCCCAGCAGGGGAATCAAACCCATACACATGGCTATTGAAAGCACCACTACGCTGAAAGGCATCAGGACACTTCTCCACTCACCCAGGCTCAGCTTGAGGACCAGAAGCATTACCAGCAGAGCGAGTGGTACCAGGAAAACAGCATCCTTACGCACATCTCTCATAATATGTTGCCTTATATATGGCAATCCTCCTTTCAATACCTGTGCATTTCCGGTATGAACCGCGGTAATTGAGTCTATCCTGTGCAATGTGATACTTTCGCCTTCTGCTTTGTTTATTGTGGCAGAGATAGAGGCTGATGTCATATCGGATGAGATGACAATATCACGGGCAAATCTGTTATTCAGTATCTCTTCCCTGAGCTTCCTGAGACCTGCCGTGTCAGATGGTATTCTTCTTATAAGCGGATCGGCAGTCATCATTCCTTCTGTGCTTTTTATTGTCCGGACAGTGAAAGGAGAGATGCGGTTAGTTACACCTGTAAGCTTTGAAATGGCACGGTCAGCAGCTTTTATATTTTCAAGATTTTCAGTTGTCAGCACCGAAGAGTCGGTGAAAAGGATCATAACAAGATCCTGTACCCCGAACTCTTTTTCAATTTTATCTGTATTAATCCTTGAATCCATCGACTGCGGAATATAATTCCTGATTTCAGGATCTGTCTTTGAAGATGGAATAAGTACACCCAGTGAGATTCCCAGAACCAGGAAGAAACCTGTTATCAGCCAGCGGTATTTAATTATAAAATCTGTCATATTATCAGAAATCTACTCTCAGGGCAGCCCTGATACAGTTCATGAATTCATCGACAAGGTCATAAACGGATCCTTTACGTCCGGAATAAAATTCTCCTCCCAGGCTTATAGTCAGTCCATCAGCAGGTATATATTTTATTTCAGGCATTGTCATAAAATCGCGGGTCGTAAAATTGTATAAGGAGAGAAGTGAAGGAGTCATCTTTCCATAAAACAGATCTGTTTCAATCCTGATTCCGGCTGAATGGTAGGAGCTTTTAAGCTGATAATTATAGAGCCTGTTAAAAGCACCTACCTGCTGCCGTACATATTCTGTAAGATCAAAGCCTGGTACAGCCATCAATGCAGCCAGTGCTGACAGATCGGGTTCGGTTCCAATAAATGGTTCGACCGATGTCTCTTCAAACCCTGGTATTGCCTTTCCAGAGTATTCTGCAGTTAACCTCCAGTCTCCTGATAACCAATCAACTCCGACAGCCCACTCTATTTGCTGACATGCAACATATTCATATGTCTTATAAGAATCATATGGTATTGACCAGGCTGCTTCACCTCTGATCCCCGCACTTCCAATTGTTGCTTCAAAATCAAAGCCTATGTTACTTATTCTGTAAGGTTTGAGTGTCAGTTCAGTATTGGGGACAGGTATCGGATCAGACAAATTAAGATTGAAGCGTGTCAGTGCAGTCCCTGGCATAGTGTTAAGTCCGTCAAACCATGATATACTCATATCCACACCTCTCAGATAAAAATCTGCCTTCAGACCAAGACCATATTTGTCATTTCCTGTCATAAGCGAAGTGACAGGATTGATAGTGACATATGCCGGAAGGGGCAGGGGATCAATCATCAATACAGATGACCTGTAATAGGGCATCCCGACAGCCTCCAGGCTTAAAAATGAATATGGATACCATCTTGCACTTACCAGAAGGTTCCCCATATCCATGTCAGCAGGGTCTGGCGACCGCGATACAAGGTTCCTGGAGCTTAATTTTGATGTTGGATTGGTGAAATCTGCACGTCCCCATTTGATAATAAGCTGGCCTGCAGTTATATCCCATTTTTTCCCGTTAACAGTTACATATGCCTCCTTGATGTCAAACCTGGTGACAGGTTCGCTGAACTCTGTACCGTAACGAAAGCGCATGTCTGCAAATGCTTTGAACATACGGCTGTCACCGCTCTCCACAGTAAGACCGAAATCAGAAAATGCGCTGGGTATGTATACCTTATCAGTTTCATCTTCGATACCACCATAGAAACCACCCCGTATAAATCCGTATATAAAGCGGCTGCCTTCATCAGACAGGGAGGGAGCAGGATCATCCTGTCCATATATATTAACAGAAATAAAAAGTAAAATGAGGGTTAGTTTGATTATTATGTTGTTCATAAATACTTCTTTTATACAAATGAACAACATAAAGAAAGACGTGTCGTCTTATCCGTCTTTCCCGCACCTGTAATTCAACATGAATATGTACGTCCCGCATGGAATGTACTACTGGTTGGCGGAGTAGGCGGGACGCCTATCCTTTTATCCCTGTCGACTTCTCCCTGTATTCGCTGGGAGTCATACCAATCTGGCTTTTGAAAATGGAATTGAAGGTTGTCTTTGAATTGAAGCCTGCATCAAAAGCTATTGCAAGTATCGTGAAGTTGTTATTTTTTGTATCACTGAATCTTGAAATGACTTCCTTAACTCTGTATTCGTTGATGAATGTAAAGAAATTTTTACCATGGTTCTCATTAAGTACCTGGGTTATGTGGTGACGAGGAATACCTGTAAGATCTGAAAGGTCCTGGATACTCAGGTTCCTGCTCAGGTATGGCTTCCCGGTATCCATTACTGAGATAAGCTTTTCCAGATATACCTCAGCCTGCTTATTCTTCAGGCCGCTTTTAACGTACTTTTCGGTCTCTTTGCCATTTTCTTCTTCCTCATTAACAATTCTTACTTCATGTCCGAAAATAACAGGCTGTCGTATCGCATAAAAGCTGTAAGCAAAAGAGAAAATTGTTATAAATCCAAATACAACGAAATAAGGATCAAACGGAATAAAGTCGCCGATCATTTCAAGACCTCCAAGGATAAAAAGAATAAGAAATGACACATAATAACTTATTGACAGTACTTTCAGCCAGTTAAGAGTAATTAAACGTGAGGTGTATGAAACCAGGTCTTTTAGCTTCCTCTGGTGTCGGCCGATCTCAATAAATGCAAGGATGCTGTAGACAGTAACAGACAGAAGGAAACAGGTGCTGTATACTATCCTCAACGAAATGAATCTGTCGGGTGTGAAGAAATTTCTAAGATCCTTAAGCAGAGGCAGTTCTCTGAAGACAACCGATACTGTAAGAAATACCACAAAAGGTATAAAATGAATCATTGCCAACCAGTTGAATTTCCTTCCTGGATTGGTCATAAACTTAACAGATAAATAGAGGAGCGGACCGTATGTAAAGGCCACAAAGGGGAATGCATACATCTCTATCACCGTGGAATTGAGCAGCGCGATAATGAGCTCGGTGCAGATTAGAAACATCCATGCTGCCATCAAACGGTTCGCAACAGTGAACGGTTTCTTTGTAGAGATCAGCAACCCTGCAAAAAAAGACTGGGATATACCTATATATAATACAGGATCAATATTAGCCATAACACAAATTTATGAACCAAAAATAATGAAAAAGAGTCAATAATTAGGTACTTTTGGTGCCGGCCTCTTTAATAAATTTAACGCTGTATCGAGTCTTAAATTATCTTAAATATTAATTTAAAATACTTATGAGTGTACTGTTAAATAAGGATTCCAGAGTAATTGTTCAGGGATTTACAGGAAGTGAAGGAACGTTCCATTCCACACAGATGATTGAGTACGGAACAAAGCTGTTGGGCGGGACAACGCCGGGGAAGGGTGGACAAACTCATCTGGAATTGCCTGTTTTCAATACTGTGAGGGAGGCTGTCAGGGAGACATCAGCCGATGTATCTGTTATCTTCGTTCCTCCCGCTTTCGCAGCTGACGCCATCACCGAGGCGGCAAACGCCGGGATAAAGCTTATTGTTACTATTACTGAAGGGATCCCTGTCTCAGATATGGTAATGGTTAAAGAATACATCAAATCCTTCGACTGCAGACTGATAGGTCCTAATTGCCCGGGTATTATAACACCAGGAGAATCAAAAGTCGGGATCATGCCAGGTTTTATACATAAGAAGGGGACTGTGGGGATTATTTCCCGTTCAGGCACTCTTACCTATGAGGCTGTTGATCAGGTTACAAAACTTGGATTTGGCCAGTCAACATGTATTGGAATTGGTGGTGACCCAGTAGTCGGAACAACAACACTCGATGCAGTAAAACTTATGATGAATGATCCTGAAACTGAGATGATTGTCATCATCGGGGAGATAGGCGGCAATATGGAAAACGAGGCAGCCGAATGGATACGTGGCCAGGGTACAAAACCTGTAATTGGTTTTATTGCCGGTCAGACTGCACCAAAAGGAAGAAGAATGGGCCATGCCGGAGCAATAATAGGAGGGAAGAACGATACTGCTGCCGCTAAAATGGAGATGATGAGAGAGTGCGGTATCCATGTTGTTGAATCACCTGCTGAAATAGGAATGACAGTAAAGAGGGTTCTGGATACAAATTAGTTACAAATATTCAATCCTCATTTCGGCTAAACGTACTCATCCCCCAAACCCCCTTCTCTTCTAAAACAAAGAAGGGGGCTTAATTTGCTGTATATGTGAGAGTTCCCCCTCTTTACGAAGTAGAGAGGGGGACTTAGGGGGTGAGTACATGTGATAAAATTTCTATATTTGCACCAACTAATATTGAATTGACATGGGATTATTAACAGGTAAAACCGCCCTTATAACCGGCGCCTCACGGGGAATAGGCAAAGCAATTGCCCTATTGTTCGCACATGAGGGAGCTGATATTGCAATAACAAATATTGCCGATGATGATGAGTTCAAAAATACTATCAGGGAAATTGAAGCTATAGGCGTAAAGACCAGAGGCTATGTTTCAAATGCCGCAAAATTTGATGATTCGCGGAAAGTTACTGACGAGATGATAAAAGACTTTTCAAAGATCGATATCCTGGTTAATAATGCTGGTATTACGCGCGATACACTGCTGATTCGCATGACGGAGGAACAATGGGATTCAGTGATTGCCGTTAATCTGAAATCGGTCTTTAACCTGACAAAAGCAGTGATCCAGGTCATGCTGAAGCAGAAAAGCGGTTCAATAATAAATATGAGTTCTGTTGTAGGTGTTTCAGGAAATCCAGGACAAAGCAACTATTCAGCCTCCAAGGCAGGGATAATAGGCTTCACAAAAAGCATTGCCAAAGAAACCGGCTCAAGAAATATACGTTGCAATGCCATCGCCCCGGGGTTCATTATAACCGAAATGACTGAAAAATTACCTGAAGATGTAAAAAATGAATGGGTAAATAAAATTCCCCTGAAACGTGGCGGAACACCTCAGGATGTGGCACATACAGCTTTGTTTCTTGCATCCGGCCTGTCATCATACATAACCGGACAAACAATTCATGTATGTGGAGGTATGTTAACTTAAAAATATTTATTATATTTACAGCTTCGCAGGGTGTCTATCCTTTTAGCACGAGGAAATGCAGCGAGACATATTTATTCCACACTAATTTTAAAAAGACACCCTGCTTCTTTTTTTTACAACCCCAATAATGTATAACACCATCTTCTTCCTGATCATAATTATTCCCCTGACTGGTTATCTTCTCGAGAGATACCTTGTATATCTCAACGGTAAGATGTGGTCCGAAACTGTTCCTGAAAAGCTCGAGGGAATATGCCGGGAGGAAGATTACCGGAAAACACAGCTTTACGACAGGGATAATAAGAAGCTTTCATTCTGGTCGTCAACATTCAACCTTGCCGTAATACTGGCTATGATCATCGCCGGAGGCTTTTCTTTCGTCGATGGCATTGCAAGGTCGATCAGCATGAATATGATAGTCATATCATTGATTTTCTTTGGACTGATAGGCTTTGGATCCGATATTATCAACATCCCCTTTAGCTGGTACGATACTTTTGTTATCGAAAAAAGATATGGATTCAATACAATGAAGATCAGAACCTTCATAACAGATCATATAAAATCGTGGTTTCTTGCACTTATTGTCGGTATTCCCGTACTCGGACTGATAACCTGGTTCTATTATAAGACCGGAACAATGTTCTGGCTCTATGCCTGGGGACTGATAACCTTATTCTCAATCTTCATGAACCTGTTTTATTCCGAACTTATTGTACCATTATTCAATAAGCAATCGCCTCTTGAAATAGGATCATTAAGGAATAAGATCGAAGATTATGCAACAAGGGCGGGGTTTAAGCTGAAGGATATTTATGTGATTGATGGTTCAAAGAGAAGTACAAAGAGCAATGCATATTTTTCCGGTTTCGGACCCAGGAAAAGAATTGTTCTCTTTGATACTCTTCTTAATGAATTTACTGAAGATGAAATAGTTGCGGTATTAGCGCACGAGATGGGACATTACAAAAAAAAGCATGTTCTCATGATGATGTTATCTTCTATTGCTATAACAGGAATTATGTTGTTCCTGTTTTCTCTTATTGTTGATAATCCAAGGTTGTCGCAGGCTCTGGGAGCAGAAAATTCAAGCTTTCATCTTGGACTTATTGTCTTTGGAATATTATACAGTCCCCTCTCATTGCTGATTGGTCTTGCTTCCAATATCTTTTCAAGAAGAAATGAATTCGCAGCCGACAGGTTCGTTAAGGAGACTTACGACCCGGCTCCACTGGCTTCTGCATTAAAAAAGCTCTCAGTAAAGAACCTCTCCAACCTCATGCCGCATCCGGCCTATGTATTTTTTCATTATTCACATCCTCCTCTACTCGAGCGACTGAAAAAGCTGGAGTGATTTTTATTATATTTGCCCATTGCTATGCCTCCTTAGCTCAGCCGGTAGAGCAGCTCATTCGTAATGAGCAGGTCGTGGGTTCGAGTCCCATTGGAGGCTCAAATTTATTTATAGCTGGAAATCCCTGGATAAATTCAATGAAATGCCATATTTTGTGGCCAGCTGTGTTCCATTGAAATTTCTGTATACAGGTATGTCAAACATTAATGAAACATTCACTTTCTCTTTGATAAAGAGATTTAACTGGGGCGAGACATAAAATATATTACTCCCCGTTGATTCGATCCATAATATTGACTTATCTTTTTGACGTATTTCATTCCTGAGCTGGAAGATGATCGTCCAGTCGCCTTTTAGCCATGGGAACATTAAATGCTTTGAATAAAAAAGTGATGAGAATACTGATGTTCCAAGTCTGTAATCCTGATTATTTTCTGCATTAATATCTACCCTGCATGTTGCAAAATACCTGCTTCCTGTAAGCGGTTTTTCTTTTACCATAAACACCTGTAATACCAGTCCTAATGCACCTATTGTCGGCTGCAGCTCTATAGGTAATTCAACACCATCCCTGGTGACTGGTTTTGTAGAAAATGGGATTTTGGCTCCAATACTTGAAGAGAGGAATAAACGATTTTCATTACTATTGACAAGACCGTATTTTGCTGATACTACAGCACTTGATAAACCACTTCCGCTTAAAGTATATGGGGGATCAAGGTTATATTTATATGTCTTGTTGATAAAATAACCAAGATCTGCTTCAAGGGTCAGTTTATTTAATAGTCCATATCCGATAATGCTTCCGATATAATTATAATTAGCATTTCTTATAAGGTTGAAATCTGAAGGTTCATTTCCTTCATAAAATTGATTCCCGGAATTGTATCTGTAAAATGTAATAAATCTCAGGGATCTTTTCTCCAGAACAAGCAGGTTATTGGATCCACCAACAGGATTTGCAGCAGAAAGGCATTGTGCAGCAGCATCATCAATGAATACTACTGCTGTCAGAAGAACAATAAAAACAAATCTAGTGAACAACAAAAATTGATACCCCCTTTGAATCTGAATCATTATAAGCGTCGGTGACTGTACAGGTTATTATATTCTCACCAGCATTGCATGAACAGGATGCATAGCTGACTTTATTTCCTGATCCGAGGATACTTCCGGCTGTAGCCGACCAGGCATAGGTCAGGTTTTTGCCTGTAGCCTTGGCAGTGATTGCTGCCGTTTCACCCGCAGTGACAGTATCCTTATCAGTTGTTAAAGAATAAAATGCCAGGAGTATAATTTCATTATTACCGTCGTCTGTTCCCAGGTATTCATCAGTTTCACATGAGGCAAAAAACAACAATAACATCAACAAACCTGATATTCTTTTCATCCTGAGCAGTTATTTTGACTTTACAACGTTGCCTTTTATCCTCAACTCAATCATCCCCCCGGAATCGTTGGTATATACCGAAATAGTCTTATCGAATGCACCTTTTATCTTTGTATTGTATTCCACCTTAAGGGAATCTTTTACACCGCTTCCCACAGGTATTTTTGGCCATTCGGGAACAGCACAGCCACATGATGTACGGACATTAGAAATTACGAGTGGTTTTGAGCCGCCATTTGTAAACACAAAATAATGTATCGCTTCACTGCCTGTTTTAAATGTACCAAAATCATATTCAGTCTCCAGAAAATTTATCACAGGACCATCCGCTATATCATCCCCACCAGGTATCTGTACTTTCTGTGAAACTGCAGGTAAGACAATAATTAATAACAATACTATGAGCAAAATCCGGGTCTTCATTATTTGATCAGTACAAAAAGAATATTTTTCGGCAAACAGTCACTAAAATAACGTAAAATAAGGTAAATCCGTAAGCAACCGATCAAAATTACAATTTTGGAAGTAATTATCAAAGTGATGCAGGAGGTGCTCTGTCTTTATCTATAAACATACTCAATCTCACCATTTACTTTGACCGGGTAATCGTTATCATCATATTCGTATGAATTGTGGGTTACCTGGATTTTCTGTGTCCATTCATCAACTTCAAAATGAATTGTATAAGTTCTTTTGATAATATTATTTAGATTGGTGTATTTACCAGGATTTATTAATCGTTTGAATACCCGGAAGGGATTTTTCATATTATCATATTCATATTCAGTTGTTGTCTGTAACACAGCATCTCCATTTGATGGCACATAGTATTTTGATTCTTTAGTTAAGTTACCTTTATCATCATAGAGATAATCAATGTATCCGGATATTTCATCCTTGTAGTACATTGTCCTTCTGCTTATTCTGCCATCATTCCACATAAACTCTGAATACTCTGAATTAGATACTGATGGCCTCGTATATATTTGTTTTATTAATTTTCCATCTGTATCATAGTTAAATGATTGTGTAAGACTTTTCTCTGTATTATCGGGACTGATCCATTCTTCCCGTGCATACGCATTTTCAATAACAGAGCTGCTGCTGCTGAACATTGCAGGATCAACGTAGAAATCAGAAGATATCAGTTGATTATTTTCATTATAGTTATATTTTATATAGGTGAATTTGGTCCTGTCTTCACTCAGCAGGTTAGACCCGTTATAAGAAAATACCCTGTACACTTGATCATTATCCAATACTCTTATTATCAGGGGAATGTCGGTGTTTTCTATAATCAGCAGCGGCTTCTCTTTTTCACATGAAAACAGAAAAAGAGAAAATATGATAATGAAAATTGATTTTCTCATGGTTAACTGGTAATTGGGTCAATAAATTAACATCAAAAATCAAGCCATATATAAATAAAAAGATACTCCTTCGTTCCTATAAATCGGTACTACGGAGAGTAAGAGCGGGAAAGGGGGATCGAACCCCCGACCCTCAGCTTGGGAAGCTGATGCTCTACCACTGAGCTACTCCCGCTTTTATTTTGGTTAAAGACCAGAATACCGGCAAATATAATTCAAAAAATCTATCATCTCCGGGTATATCATATACTTTTATATACAGCCTCCATTAATCCCCTTATATACCCCTGCAGCATAGAGATTTCCGAGAGTACTGTACCCTGGCCTGTCGTTACTGTCACCCGGTTGAATTGTGATCATATAATTCCAGGTATTCTTATTACTTTTGAAACTGCGTGATGATTAAACCGGGGCATTATAAATTCTTTGTTCCGTCATACCATTAAAATAAATTATTATATGATGAAAGCACATATTATTACTATTGGTGATGAGATACTTATAGGTCAGACCGTCGACACTAACTCCGCCTGGATCGGTCAACAATTAAGCAGCCTTGGATTTAATGTCGATGGCATAATTTCGGTACACGACCTCAGTGAGGATATTCTTGACGCATTGAAAAATGCTGAAGGTAAATCGGATGTTATCGTAATAACAGGAGGTCTTGGACCAACCAGTGACGATATCACCAAACAGACACTATGCGACTTCTTCAATACTCATCTTGTTGTTAATCGTGAGGTACTTGCCATGATTGAAGTAATGATGAGCAGGAGGGGAATCCCTATGAATGAAAACAACAGGAAGCAGGCAGAGGTTCCTGAAAACTGTATTGTTCTTAAGAATATGAGGGGAACAGCACCGGGAATGCTTTTTGAAAAAGAGGGAAAGCTTTTCATTTCCATGCCCGGGATCCCATACGAGATGCAATATATAATGACAAAACATGTTATTCCGGAACTAAAGAAACGGTTTCCATTACAGACCATAATTTACAGAAATATAATGACTTATGGACTGCCGGAAGCCAGGTTGGCCGAAAAACTGACCGTATTTGAGAAGTCACTGCCCGAAGAAATAGGTCTGGCATACCTGCCCAACTATGGTATAATTAAATTAAGGCTGACGGCAGTTGGAACTAACAGGAAACTGCTTGAGGAAAAAGCAGATGAACAGGTCAACAAGTTGTATGAAATTATTCCGGACCTTATTTATGGAGAAAATGAGGAGTCGCTGGAGATGGTCATCGGGAAGCTTCTGAAAGAAAAAAAACAGACTTTATGCACTGCCGAGAGCTGTACCGGAGGTAAAATTGCTCACCTGCTGACAAGTATTCCCGGTAGCTCAGATTATTACAAAGGATCTGTAATTGCCTATGACAACTGTATTAAAAAAGAGATATTGAGGGTCCCGAAAGACTTATTGGAGAAATTTGGAGCCGTAAGTGAACAGGTAATAAAGAGTATGGCAGAAGGAGCAAGGGAGCTTCTTAAAACTGATTTTTGCATTGCAACCTCAGGTATTGCCGGACCCGAAGGAGGAACTCCGGATAAACCTGTCGGGACATTATGGATAGCCGCAGCCTCTGGAAAGAGGACAGTTGCTGAAAAACATCTCTTCGGATATGACAGGCCGACAAACATAAAAAGGTTCTCCAATGCCGCGCTGAACCTTCTCAGGCATCAGGTAATAAGCGGGCAAACAGAAAATCGGAAAGATATTTAAAAAAAGTGACTGAAATATTTGGCCAATCAGATAAAAATCACGTATTTTGCGCTTCGTTTTAAAAAGAAAATTTCGGAATTGTAAATTAAAAATCAATGGCAAAGAGTTGTCAGGTTACCGGGAAAAAAGTGATGGTCGGAAATAATGTCTCTCATTCAAAAAGAAGGACAAAAAGAAAATTCTATCCCAACCTTTTTGAAAAGAGATATTACCTGCCGGAAGAAAAAAGATGGATATCACTTAGAATATCAGCCGCAGGTATTCGCCTCATCAGCAAGAAAGGGCTTACAACAGCGCTTAAAGAGGCAAAGGAAAAAGGTTATATTGTGAATTACTAATAAGGACTGAAAATGGCAAAGAAGGCTAAGGGAAACAGACAACAGGTGATACTGGAATGTACCGAACACAAGGAGAGCGGACTACCCGGGATGTCAAGATATATTACTACGAAAAACAGGAAGAACACTCCTGACAGGCTTGAAAGAAGGAAATATAATCCTGTACTGAAAAAACATACAATACACAAAGAGATAAAATAAAAAATATTATACCATGGCAAAGAAAGTTGTTGCAACACTTAAATCGGGGAAAGGCAGACTCTTTACAAAGTGTATAAAAATGTTGAAATCTGAAAAAACAGGCGCCTACCTGTATAAGGAGGAAATAGTTCATAATGATCATATCCAGGATTTTTTCGCCAGGAGTTATAAGTAACAGATTTTAATAACAGGAAGATATTCAAAGCTTTCTTCGTTACGAAGAGGGCTTTTTTTTAAATTTGCTTTTTCAATAAAATCATCAACATGGCTTTACTGGGATTTTTTACCAGGGAGAATAAAGAGAATCTGAACAAAGGTCTTGAAAAAACCAAAGAGAGTGTTTTCACACGGCTTTCAAGGGCTGTAATAGGCAAGACAAAGGTTGATGAAGAGGTACTTGATAACCTTGAAGAGGTGCTGGTATCTTCCGATGTCGGGGTCGAAACTACTTTGAAGATAATCGAACGCATTGAAGCACGGGTTGCCAGAGACAAGTATCTTAATACCAGTGAGCTGAACACCATCCTGAAAGAGGAGATTGCAGCACTCCTTAAAGAGGGCGGAGCCGAGGTGGAACATGGTTTTTCTGTTCCCCTGCCATATTCTCCCTATGTGATTATGATAGTAGGTGTAAACGGTTCCGGAAAGACCACTACAATCGCAAAACTGGCATGCCAGCATAAGAAGAACGGAAGGAAAGTACTACTTGGAGCAGCTGACACCTTTCGGGCAGCTGCTATTGACCAGCTACAGATATGGGCCGACAGGGCAGGAGTCGCAGTTGTAAAGCAGCAAATGGGATCGGATCCTGCATCAGTAGCCTTCGATACTGTCAAATCAGCTATGGCAGGCGGCTATGATGTTGTTATCATAGATACCGCCGGACGGCTTCATAATAAGGCCAACCTGATGGCGGAACTCTCCAAAATAAAGAGAGTTATGGAAAAAGTGCTCCCTGGTGCCCCCCATGAGGTGCTGCTTGTGCTTGACGGATCAACCGGACAAAATGCCTTTGAACAGGCCAGGCAGTTCACGGCTGCAACAAATGTAACAGCAATGGCAATAACAAAGCTTGACGGTACAGCCAAGGGAGGAGTGGTGATAGGTATATCCGACCAGTTCAAAATACCCGTCAAATATATCGGAATAGGAGAAAAACTGGATGACCTCCAGATATTTAACAGTACAGAATTCGTAGATTCACTGTTTAGTAAATAAACCCCTCCTCCATCTGGGGCTGTTGAAAAAGCCCTTCGTGAACCTTTGTGAAAACCCCCTTAGGGGATAGGTTGATTAAGAACCATGAAAAACAAAAAGATCAATATAATTACACTTGGATGCTCAAAAAATACAGTAGATTCCGAAAAATTACTGAAACAACTGAAGGCAGGCGGCTATGAGATACTGCACGATTCAAATGATTTTTCATCACCCGGGGTCATAATTAACACATGCGGTTTTATTAACGATGCTAAAGAGGAAAGCATTGACACTATCCTTCGCTTTATCAGGGCAAAGGAATCGGGGAAAATAGAAAATCTATATGTAATGGGCTGTCTTTCTGAACGTTACATGGATGCACTCAAGACAGAGATTCCTGAAGTAAACAGATACTTTGGTGTAAGAAACATTCCGGAGATTCTCAATGAGATGGGAGTGAAGGTAAAAAAGGAGCTTTTGAACCAGAGAATACTTACCGGTCCTGACCATTATGCCTACCTGAAGGTATCGGAAGGATGCGACAGAACATGTGCCTTTTGCGCTATTCCGGAAATAAGAGGCAAATGTGTTTCACGTCCCGTTGGAGAATTGCTGCAGGAAGCAGGGTATCTTGCTGAAATAGGAGTGAAGGAGCTGATACTTATTGCACAGGACTTAAGTTACTATGGTCTTGATCTTTATAAAATGCAAATATTGCCAGTTCTCATCTCTGAACTTCTGAAAATAGAGTCATTCGAATGGATAAGGTTACAGTATCTGTACCCTGCAAATCTTCCTGCTGAAATAATCCCTCTTATCAGGGAGAATCAACGCATTTGCAGATATATTGACATTCCTATACAGCATATAAGTGACAGGGTTCTCGGGCTGATGAAAAGATTGCACGACAGAAGGGAAACTGAAAAGATACTTGGCATGATACGAAGCAATCTGCCCGGTTCTGCAATCAGGACTACCCTGATAGCCGGGCATCCGGGGGAAACTGAAAAAGAATTCCTTGAAATGAAGGAGTTTATAAAGGAATTCCGGTTTGAGAGGCTGGGTGTTTTTGCATATTCTCATGAGGAAGGCACTTTCGCATATAACAATTATGAGGATGAGATCCCTGAAGAGGTGAAACAATCAAGGGTTTCGGAGATCATGGAGATACAGCAGGAGATATCTGCAGAACTAAATGAAAATCTTGTGGGAAGCACTCTGAAAATATTAATCGACAGGAGAGAGGAGGAGTACTATGCCGGGAGGACACAATATGACTCGCCCGAGGTTGATCAGGAGGTTCTTATTCCCGTGAAATATGATCTTAAACCCGGTAATTTTTACGAAATACTGATCACACAATCGACTGATTTTGATCTGTTTGGGAGGCCTGTTACCCCCGCGAAGCGACGGGGGCATTTCCCTCTTTGGGGGATGGGGGGGTCATTTTTCTGATTCTTCAGGCTCCTCTGAATCCTCAGACTTAACCGCTTTATCCGCATCTTTCTTCTTCTGGATTTTGATCTTTATTTCCGATTTGGCGCTGATGAATCCCACGTTAATTATTTCGCCGTCGCTGGGTCCCGCCTTTATCAGCACCTCAGCCATGGGATCTTCGAGGTATTTCTGTATAGCCCGCTTAAGCGGTCTGGCCCCGTAATTTGCATCAAAGCCTCTCTCAGCGATAAAATCCCTGGCTGCAGGGGCTATTTTAAGCTGGTAACCAAGTGATTTCACCCTGTCGAACAGGCCTTTCAACTCGAGGTCTATTATCTGGTTTATCTCCTCTTTGCCAAGTGAGTTGAACATTATTACATCATCAACCCGGTTCAGGAATTCAGGTGCAAATGTTTTCTGTAGGGCTTTCTGAAGTATGCTTTTTGTTTGTTCGTCCCTCGTTGACTTTCTTGTACTTGTGTCGAATCCTATTCCATGTCCGAATTCAGCTATCTGCCGCGTTCCGATATTTGAGGTCAGTATCACTATTGTATTTCTGAAGTCAACCCGGCGTCCGAGGCTGTCGGTAAGCTGGCCCTCATCAAGCACCTGGAGGAGTATATGAAAGACATCGGGATGTGCTTTTTCGATCTCATCCAGAAGAACCACCGAATAGGGTTTCCGCCTCACCTTTTCCGTAAGCTGGCCGCCCTCCTCGTACCCTACATATCCCGGGGGAGCTCCTACGAGCCTTGAAACGGAGAATTTCTCCATATATTCGCTCATATCAATCCTTACCAGATTATCTGTTGTGTCGAAAAGGAACCTGGCGAGTACCTTTGCCAGTTGTGTTTTACCTACACCTGTCGGACCAAGGAAGATAAAAGTACCGATAGGTTTATTCGGATCCTTTAGTCCGGCCCTGTTTCTCTGTATTGATTTTACTATTTTCTGGATAGCCTCATCCTGGCCTATTACGCTGCCTTTCAGCTCATCAGCCATTTTGAGAAGCCTGGTACCTTCAGTCTGGGCTATTCGCTGGACAGGAACGCCGGTCATCATTGCCACTACTTCTGCAACCTTCTCAGCATCAACAGTTTCGCGATTAACTGCCAATTCTTTTTCCCATTTCTTCTTTTCAAGATCTATCAAATCGAGAAGATCCTTTTCACGGTCCCTGAAGCTTGCAGCCTTCTCAAAGTTCTGATTCTTCACGGCATTCATCTTCTCATGCTTGGCTTCCTCAAGCTGATTCTCCAGAGAGAGGATCGTTTCAGGAACGACAATATTAGAGATATGGACCCTTGACCCTGATTCATCGAGGGCATCGATTGCCTTATCAGGAAGATGCCTGTCGGAGATATAACGGTTTGTAAGCATCACACAGGCTTCAATGGCATCATCCGTGTAATTTACATTATGATGCTCCTCGTATCGTTCCTTTATATTATGAAGTATATTAAGTGTTTCCTCTATAGATGTTGGATCAACAAGAATCTTCTGGAACCTTCTTTCCAGGGCTCCGTCTTTTTCGATATGCTGCCTGTATTCATCAAGGGTAGTGGCTCCAATACACTGGATCTCACCTCTTGCCAGGGCCGGCTTAAGCATATTTGCGGCATCGAGTGATCCTGTTGCTCCGCCTGCACCTACAATTGTATGTATCTCGTCGATAAATAATATTATATTGTCATTTTTAGAAAGTTCATTCAGGATAGCCTTCATTCTTTCCTCAAACTGTCCCCTGTATTTTGTTCCGGCGACTATGGAGGCCAGGTCAAGGGCTACGACCCTTTTGTTGAAAAGCACGCGTGATACATTCTTCCTTGATATACGCATGGCGAGTCCTTCAGCAATAGCTGATTTCCCCACACCGGGTTCTCCAATAAGTACCGGATTATTCTTCTTTCTACGTGATAGTATTTGTGCCAGTCTTTCAATCTCTCGTTCCCTTCCGACAACAGGGTCAAGGCGGTTTTCATCAGCAGCTTTGGTAAGATCGATACCAAAATTATCAAGTACCGGAGTGTCGGACGAAGGTTTTGCAGAGGAGGGGGATCCGGACTGACCTTTACCGGAACCTCCGAAACCCTGGGTTTCATCTTCCTCATCCCTTGGATAATCGGCCCTGGCACTTGGAGATTCTGCTTGAGCCATTCTTTTTACTGATTGATAATCCACATCCATTTCTGAAAGGAACCTGGTTACAAGAGCATTTTCATCCTTGAGTATTGCCAGGAGCAGGTGCTCCGATTCAATGGTGCTGCTCTTTAACGCCTTTGCTTCAAGGTATACAAGCTTCAGTATTCTTTCGGTGCTTCTTAACAGTGGTATTACTTCATGATCTGCGACAGGAACGGGGCTTTCAACCTTTATACTCTTCTCCAGTGAGCTCTTCAGCACCATCAGATCAATACCCTGGCTGATCAGTATTTCGACCGCCACACCCTCTCCGTCACGCAGAATGCCGAGGAAAAGATGCTCCGGGCTGATATGACTGTTGCCAAGCCTTATAGCCTCCTCCTTACTGTAACCAAGTATATCCTTTACCCTCTGTGAAAACTGTGAATCCATCTTTTCAGTTTATCATTTTACTTACATTTAGCCATTGCCAGCCATTCTGTCAGACACTATACGACAAAAGTACACATAAATGAAAGACAAAGTTAAAATTTACAATTTTTTATATATGGCAATTATTATGCCCAATTATGAACAATTAATGTTAAAAATTCACAGTGGAAAAGCTACGAAAATAGCCAAATAATCACTATTTTCGTAAGTTATTTTCATAAAATGGCATTTATCATATATATATTTAATTATTAACCTGTTATGGCAGATAGAGAGAGAGTAGTTAAGGTAAACATTGAGGAGGAGATGAAGTCGGCTTATATTGATTATTCAATGTCGGTAATCGTATCGCGGGCTTTACCTGACGTGAGAGACGGTCTTAAACCTGTTCATCGCAGGGTTTTATTCGGAATGTCTGAACTCGGAGTACAGTCGAATAAGCCATATAAGAAGTCGGCAAGGATAGTGGGAGAGGTGCTTGGCAAATATCATCCCCATGGTGATTCATCAGTTTATGATGCTATGGTGAGGATGGCGCAGGAGTGGTCGTTAAGGTACCCGCTTGTTGACGGTCAGGGCAATTTTGGCTCAGTTGACGGCGACAGCCCTGCAGCAATGAGGTATACCGAAGCAAGACTCCATAAAATTGCAGAAGAGACCCTGTCAGATATTGAAAAGGAGACTGTCGATTTCCAGCCAAATTTTGACGATTCCCTGAGTGAACCGGTTGTTCTTCCGACACGTATCCCCAATCTGCTGGTAAACGGCACATCGGGAATTGCTGTCGGTATGGCAACAAATATGGCGCCGCACAACCTCTCAGAGATAATAGATGCAACAATAGCATATATCGAAAACAATGAAATAACAACCGAGGAGATACTCACATATGTTAAGGGTCCGGATTTTCCAACTGGGGGGATAATCTACGGTGAACAGGGTATAAAAGATGCCTGTGAAACCGGCCGCGGCAGAATCGTTATAAGGGCTAAAACAGAAGTTGAATATACTCATTCCGGCAGGGAATGTATAGTTGTAACCGAAATTCCCTATATGGTGAATAAGGCAGAGATGATACGTAAGATAGCTGACCTTATTAATGAGAAGAAGCTGGAGGGAATATCATATATCAATGATGAATCAGACAGGAATGGGATGAGAATTGTCATCATCCTGAAGAAAGATGCAACTGCGAATGTTGTTCTAAATCATCTTTTCAGGTATTCATCGCTTCAAACATCTTTTAATGTAAATAACATCGCTCTTGTTAAAGGTCGTCCCAGGTCGCTCAATACAAAAGATCTTATCCATTATTTTGTAAACCACCGCCATGATATTATCCTGAGAAGAACAAAATTTGATCTTGACCAGGCTGAAAAAAGGGCACATATACTTGAGGGTCTGATTATTGCGAGCGATAATATAGATGAAGTAATTGCACTTATCAAATCTTCGCAGAACCCTGATATGGCAAGGGAGAAGCTGATGGAACGATTCAGTCTTTCAGAGATTCAGGCCAGGGCAATAGTTGAAATGCGCCTCCGGCAGCTTACAGGACTGGAGCAGGAGAAGCTGCGTGGAGAATACAAGGAGGTAATAGATCTTATAGAGTATCTGAAAAGCATTCTTGCCAGTGTTGACCTTCAGATGAAAATAATAAAGAATGAACTGCTTGAAATCAAACAGAAATATGGCGATGCCAGGCGAACGGAAATAATACCAAATGCCGAAGAATTTAATCCTGAGGACTTTTATGCCGATGAGGAGATGGTAATCACAATCTCGCATATGGGTTATATTAAACGAACTCCGCTGACTGACTTCAGAAGACAAAACAGGGGCGGAACAGGGGCAAGAGGCGGATCAACCAGGGATGAGGATTTTATTGAATATCTCTATATTGCTACCATGCACAATACCATGCTTTTCTTCACAAGCATGGGCAAATGCTACTGGCTTAAAGTCTATAATATTCCCGAAGGAACCCGAACATCAAAGGGCAGAGCGATACAGAACCTCATAAATATTGAGCAGAGTGACAATGTCAGGGCATTCATTAATGTTAAGAACCTGGATGATTCAGATTATATCAACAATAATTATATTGTACTCTGTACAAAGAAAGGGATAATAAAGAAGACGTCACTGGAAGCTTATTCACGACCCAGAACCAGCGGCGTGAATGCCATTACAGTCAGAGAAGGTGACGAACTCCTTGAAGCAAGACTGACCGATGGAAAACACCAGATAATGCTTGCCGTAAAATCGGGACGTGCAATCAGGTTCCCTGAAACATATGTAAGACCCATGGGAAGAACAGCATCAGGAGTAAGGGGAATAAAGCTTGCCGGTGAAATTACAGATTATGTGATCGGCATGATAACCATTGAGAATAAAGAAAGAGATATTCTGGTGGTTTCTGAAAAAGGATATGGAAAAAGGTCAGATATAGAGGGTTACAGAATTACAAACAGGGGAGGAAAAGGAGTGAAGACCATAAATATTACAACAAAAACAGGTTCACTGATTGCATTGAAAGCTGTCACTGATAACCACGACCTGATGATCATCACTCATTCAGGTAACATTCTCAGAAGTTCTGTATCAGCTCTCAGGGTAATGGGAAGGGCAACACAGGGCGTGAGACTTATTAATTTAAGAGAAAATGACATTATAGCATCCGTGGCTTGTGTGCTTGTAAATGAGGACGATAACGAAGAAGAGATAATTATTTCTGAAGAAAATAGCAAGCACCCTGAGGAAAATGGCAAAGAATTTGAAGAATAATAAGTAAAAGTTATATTTTTGAAAAAATTTTAGAAATCGAAACACATTAAAAAAATAATCATGAAAAAAATTTTTCTACTGTTAACAGCCATAATTATTTCACTAGGAGTGATGGCCCAGAAAGGAAAGGTGACCAGTGCACTCAGTTATATTGATCAGGGTGCTCTTGATAAAGCCAGAGAGAACCTTGACCAGGCATCAAATCACGAGAAAACAAAAGACTGGTATAATACTTATTATGCAAAAGGAAGGCTATATCAGGCAGTCTTTGAATCTGAAGATACCAAATACAGTTCATACTGCTCAGATTGCCTTGGGGAAGCATATAGTGCATATCTGAAAGCACTTGAGCTTGATGATAAGGGATCTGTCGAGAAAAGGCTCATTACAAACATGATATTTAATTCCCTGGCTCTTGATCTATATACACAGGGCAGCCAACAGTTTGAGGAAGAGGATTTTGAAGGATCACTTAAATCATTTGCAACACAAATTGAGATCACAGAAAGTAACCAGTATGCAGGAGCAATAGATAGCGGAATGTATTACAATGCAGGACTGGCAGCAATAAATGCTGAAAAATACACAGAAGCCATGGGATACTTTGAAAAATGTGCCGAAATGGGATATATGGGTATTACACCGTATTACCAGATCTATGAAAGCATGATGGGACTCAGAGATACAGCAAAAGCTGAAGCTTACCTGCTCGATTTGCCAGCCAAATTTCCGGGCGATAACACGATTGTACTTCAGCTGATCGATCTTTATCTCAAGAGCAACAGGTATGAAGAAGCACTAAAATATATTAAAATCGCCAAGGAAGACGATCCGGATAATTTCAGCCTCTATTATGCATCTGGTATAATGTTTCTCAACCAGGAAAAATATGATGATGCTATTTTAGAATTCAAAAAATCCATAGAACTTAAACCAGCTCATTTCGAATCGTATTATGGCCTGGGTGCCTCATATATAAATAAGGCAGCAGATATGGTTGAAAAGGCTAATGAAATAATGGATGTTCAAAAGTACAGCGATGCTATCGACGTGGCAAATGCAGAATATGAAAAAGCATTACCATATATGGAAAAAGCCTACGAACTTAATCCCAATGATGAATTTGCAATGAGATCTCTCAGAGAATTATATTACAGGATGAAAGTTAAAGATCCGTCGTTAAATGCCAAATATGAAGCAATAAAGGCTAAAATTGATTCACTGGAACTGGAACAGCAGCAGCAATAGAATATTAAACTGAACCAAATATAAATAGGGGATGCAAACAAGCATCCCTTTTTATTTTCCTGGAAAACAGAACAGGTAAGGGGAGACTTCCGAATATTATTAAATGCAGGTCTTCATTTACATAATTATTCCTATTTGACATAATATTAATTATAGGCAAAAGGTAGCAAATTCCGTTCAGCTCTGCTGATTGACATAAAATCAGATATAGCGGCTGTGTAACAGCCCTATATCGGTAACGATTTTATGTCAAAGGAATTTGCGGTTAACATAGAACGCAATTTGTTCCAACGCTCTGCTGCCTCTTTTGCAGCTATAATTGCCTTTGGCAAGCTCCGCTGTGCTGTTAATCTGTTTCGACTTTATATTCTTTTATAAATTTATATTGAGTATATAACTTGTACTTCTCCCTCCACCAGCTTCCTTTAATAGTATACCCTTGCTCATTAAATCCTGGATGTCTCTAAGCGCTGTATCCTGTGAGCATTTTGCTATTTTGGCCCACTTTGATGTATTAAGTTTACCAAAAAAATTATCCAGAAGCTTATTAATCATCATTTGCTGTCTTTTATTAATGATGGTCGAAGCATAATCCTTCCAAAACTTAGCTTTCAATAGTACTTTCGATAAAATTTCCTCTGATGATTCAATAGCATTTGACATGCATGCTAAATACCATTCAAGCCATTCAGTTACATCAAGCGATCCCTTCTGACTTTGCTCAAGAATATCATAATATTCACTCTTTTGCCTTTCAATTTGAGCAGACATACTGTAAAAACGCTGATGAATTCTTTCCGCCTTAGATAGTTGCATATCAGCAATCGCTCTTGCTATTCTGCCATTCCCATCATCAAATGGGTGGACTGTAACAAACCATAAATGAGCTAACCCGG
>Ga0315534_1000473_pt1 | contig 27658 bp, 28 predicted proteins | sample SalMarSW160240MG_FD_203094 | JGI IMG/M metagenome (GOLD analysis project Ga0315534, IMG submission 203094) | Salt marsh sediment microbial communities from the Plum Island Ecosystem LTER, Massachusetts, United States - Salt Marsh Sediment SW1602-40 ...
AAAGCACCATCAATAGCATGCAGCAACTATATTTTACAAGATCAGTTCGAATTTTGTTCATTTGGGGATACCAATATCTGTTGATCAATAGTGACTGTCTTGATGTCGGCCTCACAAGAGTCAACTTTAATTGAGCGGTTGATTATAAAAATATATAAGAACTATGTAGTTATATTGAAGAGGTGGAATATTGAGGAGCGACGATACGTTACGCACCTGAATGGATGCGTGTGACTTTACAGAATCTCAAATCCACAACGTGCCATGGATTTGATGCAAGCCATCCGTTGCATCTTCGCCACTACCTGAATACGAGGTCGCAACGCTATGATATAGCGTTCAAAACACAGACTGTGGCATAGTAGTCCCAAAAGTAATACAAACGTACGATGCACATTGCTTTCTTAAACATCCAAGGGAACTTTGATCCAGAGGATCGCTACTGGACAGCTCATCCGGATTTCGGTGGCCAGCTCGTCTATGTCAAGGAAGTCTCACTCGCCCTGGGCCGCATGGGCCATCATGTCGACATCGTCACACGTCGCATCAAGGATCGGGAATGGCCGGGATTCGATGCCGACATCGAGGAGTATCCGGGCGAACCCAATGTGCGCATTGTTCGCCTGCCTTGCGGTGGTGATCGTTTCTTGCGAAAGCAGGATCTATGGCCGTATATCGGGCCTGAATGGGTACCGAATCTAATCAAGTTCTATCTCCGTGAGGGTCGGCAGCCGTCAACGGCGACATCCCATTACGGAGATGCAGGGTTGGCGGCGGCCATTTGGCAACAACAGGGAGGACCACCATATACCTTCACTGCGCACTCGCTCGGCGCCCAGAAGCTGGAACGCCTGCTGGTCTATAACCACGTCGATATCGAAACTCTGGACAGGGAATTGTATTTCGCGCGCCGCATTGCCGCCGAGCGGGTCGCGATGAATCACGCGTCACGCGTTATCACCTCCACCCGGCAGGAGCGGCACGAACAATACGGTCATCTTGCCTACCAGAATGCAGTCGATACTACTGACACCGACCATTTCGCCGTTATCCCGCCTGGTGTGAACCTGCATATCTTCGATGCAAAGATCCATGGCCCGGACGATGAGCGAATTGCTACCCGCCTAGAACAGGTCGTGTCACGTGATATTCTGGAAGAGCGTTGTGGGCTGCCGTTCGTCATCTGCTCAAGCCGGCTCGAAGCCAAGAAGAACCATGTTGGCCTGGCGATGGCATTCGCCCACAGCGCAGAACTGCAGGCAGCGGCAAATCTACTGTTCGTGGTGCACGGTCTGGAGGACATCCACCACGGTATGAGTCTGTCGCAGGATGAGCAGCAGATCATGGACAAGATCGTAGCCACTTGCGAGGCCGCCAACCTCTGGGGCAAGGTGACAGGTTGCTCATTGGATAGCCAGAGCGAGTTGGCGGCCGCCTATCGTCACCTCGCGAAACGCCGGTCCGTCTTCGTTTTGCCCGCACTCTACGAACCGTTCGGTTTGGCCCCGCTGGAGGCGATTGCAGCCGGACTACCCGCGTGCGTCACCCGATGCGGTGGACCGAGCGAGTCCTTGTACAATGAAAGTACCAATACCGAATACGGCGTGCTCGTCGATCCCGCTGATCCAGGCGCTATCGCCACAGGATTGTTACGGCTTGTGGGTACAGACAATGAATGGGAGCGATTTCATGACGCCGGCCGGCGGCGCGTATTGCAGGATTATACGTGGGAGGCAACCGCGAAAGGCTATATGAACACCCTGGAGGCGATCGCAAGACACCCGGCAAAGAAGGAATCCGGCTTGATTCCGATCCCTGACTACTTCATCACCCCCGGGCCAGATAGAGATGTCAGTATCGATATACTAAGAGGTATTGTCTCACCTTAAGCCGCAGATCTATCCCCTCAAGCAGTAAGTACCCGGATACTCCGGGTCGGTTCATCTTATTTTGTTCTACCCTCACTCAAAATGTCCATGGGTTCGAACACCACCATAATTGAAATTCAATGCAACCTTCTGTTGATTAAGAGGGAGGTCCTCAATCGACACATCCCTGTGCCTGACCTGCTGGCGCCAGCTCTCGTGACGTGTGAATCGGCCCTTTATATATTGGCGGAGAGGGAGGGATTCGAACCCCCGGACGGTTGCCCGTCAACGGTTTTCAAGACCGCCGCTTTCGACCACTCAGCCACCTCTCCGGATCTCACTAGGCAATGATTTTAAGGACGTGATTTTACATGAAAAATCATGAGTTGAAAGCAAAAGACCATATATGGTTAAGGGTTTTCTGTAATATGGAATTTTAGGTCAATTAACTTGTCTTATAGGTAGTGAATTCATATATTAGATAACAACACTCATATTGGAGGTCCAGATAAAACAATGAATCAATATCAACAGACTATTACCAGAACATCCAGTTCAGTACTAGCCGCTAATAAACTGATTCGCAATACCTATACCCTGTTGTCACTGACACTGCTGTTCAGTGCAGCAACTGCAGGGTTAGCCGTTGCATTGAATCTTCCCCCGTTCGGACCGATTATCACCCTCGTCGGTTATTTCGGCCTGTTGTTTTTGACTACCAAACTGCGTAACAGTATGTGGGGCCTGGTATCCGTTTTTGCACTAACCGGCTTTATGGGGTTGACGCTGGGTCCGATCATCAGTCTGTATCTGGGCCTTCCTAACGGTGGACAGCTGGTAATGACCGCCATGGGTGGCACCGGCGCAATATTCCTCGGCCTGTCAGCCTACGCATTGACGACCCGTAAGGACTTCAGTTTCCTCGGCGGTTTTCTGATGGTCGGCATTATGGTGGCCTTTCTGGTCATGCTGGCCGCCGTTATCTTCTCCATGCCGATGGTATCGCTGGCGATGTCTGCGATGTTTGTCCTGCTGATGTCGGGTTTCATCCTGTATCAAACCAGCCAGCTGGTGCATGGTGGTGAAACCAACTACATCATGGCAACCATCGGATTATATGTCAGCATATACAACCTGTTCCTGAGCCTGTTGCAGTTACTCTCAGCGTTCAGCGGCAGAAACTGATTGTGTAGAGAAGTTACTCAAAAACTCCGATTGAAATTCACAGGCCCCGCAGCGCGGGGCCTTTTGTTTTAGAACACTTGCGTGCCAGCGAGTGGAGTAAACCAGCTGAGGCTTTCCTGCAACCTGACAACCTCACCTACGATCACCAGGGTAGGCGCATGGACTTCCATTACATGGACCATTCCGGGTAAGGTCTCGACAGTACCGACAATCACCCGCTGAGCCGGCATCGTCCCCTGCTCGACGAGCGCGGCCGGCATGGTAGATGGCATCCCGTGCGAGATCAGCTCGCGGCAGATATGCTCCAGACCCAGGGTACCCATATAGACCACTATGGTCTGTTGCGGCTGCACCAGCTTGACCCAATCGAGATCCGGAATCCCTTCTCTGGAATGTCCGGTAACAAACAGTACCGATTGCGCGTAGTCACGATGAGTCAATGGAATGCCTGCATAACTTGCACAACCGGAAGCGGCCGTTATACCCGGGACAATCTGGAACGGGATCTTTTGCTCCGCAAGTGTGGCAATCTCCTCACCACCACGACCGAAGATAAACGGATCACCCCCCTTGAGACGTAATACACGCTTGCCGTCTTTGGCCAATCGTACCAGCGTCCGGTTGATCTCTTCCTGGCGCACGGTATGGTAGGCGCGTTTCTTGCCGACGTAGATCCTCTCCGCCTCACGCCTGACAAGATCCAGTATCCCGGGGGTCACCAGACGATCATAGAGAACGACGTCCGCCTGTTGCATCAGGCGCAGGGCACGAAAGGTCAGTAAATCAGGGTCACCGGGACCTGCACCCACCAGATAAACCTCGCCGATGGAGATAATCTGCCGATCATCTGCTTCAAGCGCCTGTTTAATAGCCTCCCTTGCCTGTGTTTCACGACCGCTTAATATCATCTCTGCAACAGGCCCTTGTAGAATCCTTTCCCAGAAGTGCCGCCGCATGCCGGTCTTCGGCAATCTCTTCTTGACCTCGCCCCGAAACCCGGCCACCAGTTTCGCCAATCGGCCATATCCGGCGGGTATGAACGTCTCCAGCCGTGCACGCAGCAGGCGCGCCAGTACCGGTGATGCACCGCCTGTAGATACCGCCACGATCACCGGCGATCGGTCCACGATCGAGGGAAATACAAAACTGCACAGTTCGGGATGGTCGACGACATTGACAGGTATCTTGCGCCTGGACGCTTCATCATGTACTGCCTGATTAACGGCGATGTCATCCGTTGCCGCGATGACCAGTTCACACCTCTCCATGTCTGAGGGATCGAACTGACCAGGCCGGTATTCGATCTCGCTTGCGTCATGCATGGCCTGGAGTGTGGCGCACAATTCCGGGGCCACGACATTCACATGTCCCTCGGCACGTTGCAGCAGACTGACCTTGCGGGCGGCAACCTCCCCTCCCCCTATGACCAGGCAGTTGCGTCCTTTGATATTGATGAAAACAGGAAGAAAGTCCACGGTGACTCCGTCCAGGATTATTTTCGCGGAAGAGGTTTAACCGATAACCTCCATGCCATCCATGTAGGGCCGCAACACTTCTGGGATTTCAATCCGCCCCTTGCGGTTCTGGTAGTTTTCCATGATGGCCACCAGCGTGCGGCCGACAGCGAGTCCTGATCCATTGAGTGTATGCACCAGTTCAGGTTTCCCTGTGCCCGGATTACGCCAGCGTGCCTGCATGCGTCGTGCCTGGAAATCCTCGAAATTGCTGCACGAGGATATCTCCCGATAGCACTGCTGTCCGGGCAGCCAAACCTCCAGATCATAGGTCTTGGCGGCCGCAAACCCGAGGTCCCCCGTACATAAGGCAACGACCCGATAGGGTAATCCCAATTCCTTTAACACCGCCTCGGCATGATGGGTCAATTCTTCCAGTATGTCATAAGATTCCTGCGGCCTTACGATCTGGACGATTTCGACCTTCTCGAACTGGTGTTGTCGAATCATGCCGCGGGTATCCTTGCCGTAGGAACCGGCCTCGCTGCGGAAACAGGGTGTATGTGCGACAAATTTGAGCGGCAACATCTCCGCATCGAGTATCTCGTCCCGTACGATGTTCGTGACCGGTACCTCGGCAGTAGGAATCAGGTAGTAATCCTGGCCCTTACCATTGTCCTTTAATGCGAAAAGTTCGTCTTCGAACTTGGGTAATTGCCCGGTACTCCGCAGGCTGTCGGCATTGACAATATAGGGGACATACACCTCCTCGTAACCATGTTCCCGGGTGTGCAGTTCGAGCATGAACTGGATGAGCGCCCGATGCAGCCGTGCCAGGTCGCCACGCATGAATGCGAAACGCGCGCCACTGATCTTGGCCGCGACCTCGAAATCCAGCTCGCCAAGACCACTGCCGAGATCGACATGATCCCTGGTCTCGAACTTGAACTGCGGCGGATCACCCCATTTCCTGATCAGTTTGTTGTCATTCTCATCCTTGCCGTCCGGGACGCTGCGATGGGGTATGTTGGGCATACCTTGCAGGATGTCATTGAGCTGGGTCTGTATATGATCAAGTTGTGACTCGGCCTGCTTGAGTTTCTCACCCAGGTCCGCCACTGCCGCTCGCAATGGACCGATGTCTTCACCGACAGCCTTGGCCTGACCGATGGCCTTTGAACGCGTATTGCGTTCCTGTTGAAATTCCTGCACCTGTACCTGGATCTTCTTGCGCTCCCCTTCAAGTTCGGACAGACGCCGGGCATCGAGCTGAAACCCGCGCCGCGCAAGATGTTTTGCAACCCCTTGCGGATCATTACGTATGAGGTGGGGATCGATCATATCTGCTCTTGTTGTTGATCATCGGTCATCAGATCGGCCTGCCAGCTGATGATATGGCCCGGCGCAATCATCCCGCTCAGATGCTCAAGGATCGTGGCCACCTTGTCCGGTTCGTCGAAAAACTCGACGATTACCGGCAAATCGAGTGACATATCGAGCAAGGTTGACGAATGCATCATACCCGACTTGCCAAAGCCGCTGATACCACGGAAGACAGTGACCCCCCTCACCTTTTCCCAGTCATGCAGGCGCTTCATGAGGGGATCCAGCTTGCCTTGCGCTTCCGTAAGATAGATGCGCACCATGGTTACCTTAATCTGTCTCATAACTGCCTCCCCGCCAGTATGCCGAGCCAGGTGGATGCCAGGCATAATGTGACACTTAAGAGTATGTTTATTACCGCCTTGAACTGTTGCCCCTGTTCGAACAGATTCAGCGTTTCCAGTGAAAAGGTCGAAAAGGTGGTAAAGGCGCCCAGCAGGCCGATCAACAAGGCTGCCCGCCACTCAGCACCCAGGCTCATCCTCTCGACCAGAAAAATGTAAAGAAATCCCATCAACAGGGATCCCAACACGTTAACCGTAAGTGTGCCATAAGGAAACCCCCGTCCCAACAGCGAATGGACGCCCACCGACGTCCAGTAACGCAACAGGGCCCCTGCAGCACCTCCGGCTGCGATTGCCATGAACTGAGTCAAAACGTTTTCCGTTGTTTATTTCTTGTGTTTCTGATCAAGCTCATGAAGATGCGCCAGTTTCTCTGCTATCTTGATCTCCAGACCACGTGATACAGGGTGATAATAACGTTTCTCGGGCATTTCTTCCGGGAAATATCGTTCTCCCGCAGCATAGCCCTCGGCTTCATCGTGGGCATAGCGATAGGCCTTGCCATAGTCGAGTTCCTTCATCAGACGCGTCGGGGCATTACGCAGATGCAACGGCACTTCGAGAGAGCCGTATTCCCTGGCATCCGTCATCGCGTTATTGAACGCGGTGTACACCGCATTGCTCTTGGCAGCACATGCCATGTATGTGATCGCCTGCGCGATCGCCAATTCACCTTCCGGGCTGCCGAGTCGTTCCTGCACATCCCAGGCATTGAGCGCAATCTCCAGTGCACGAGGATCGGCATTGCCGATATCTTCGCTGGCCATCCGTACCACCCGGCGGGTAATGTATAACGGATCACAACCACCATCGAGCATCCGTGACAACCAGTACAAGGCGGCATCAGGTGATGATCCGCGTACGGATTTATGCAGTGCGGATATCTGGTCATAGAATGCCTCGCCACCCTTGTCAAAACGCCGTATACCTCCGGAGATGACCTCGTTGACCAGATCTTCTGTCACGACCTGGCGGCCATCACGATTCGGTGCAAGGTCACCGAGGATCTCGAGAAAATTGAGTGCACGTCGCCCGTCGCCGTCAGCGGCCTCTGCCAACCGGTTGCGCAACCCTTCCGCTACATCAATGTCGAGTACCCCCAGACCATGTTCACTGTCCTGTAATGCACGATCAATGATAGCCCTGATCTCACGCGGCTGCAGGGACTTTAATACATAGACACGGGCGCGCGACAATAAGGCATTATTCAGTTCAAACGACGGATTTTCCGTCGTCGCACCGATAAATATAAAGGTCCCGTCTTCTATAAAGGGCAGGAAGGCATCCTGTTGAGCCTTGTTGAAGCGATGTACTTCATCGATAAATAACACGGTCTTCTTTCCCTTTACCGAATTCAGATCCCTGGCACTGGCAACTGCGGCCCGAACCTCTTTTACCCCCGCCAGCACCGCAGACAGGCTGATAAACTGCGCATCGGCATAGCGTGCGATCAGGCGAGCAAGGGTGGTCTTGCCGGTACCCGGTGCGCCCCAGAACACCATGGAATGCAACTTGTCACCCTCGATGGCCGAACGTAACGGTTTACCCGGCTCAAGAAGGTGGGTCTGACCGACAAAATCCTCCAGGCGTTGCGGTCTTAATCTGTCTGCCAGCGGTTGACCGGAAGCGGTATGTTTTTCAGCGTTGGTATACATAGCAGCAGCCGTCAACATGTCAGAACTTTATACCTGGCATCATGCATCAATGTCCCCGACTACATCGACACCCTGAGGTGGTGTGAATTGAAATATCTGCGGATCGATTGCAGGATTACGTTGTACATTGCTAAAAACCAGTCGGGTTGTCTGTCCGAAGCTGTCGAATAATTCCATCGCATGCAAGGTATGTTCATCGAATGCCAGTCGTATCTTTTCAAAAGTGGTATCACTCATCTTTGGTATCAACTCCAGCCACTGCAGCCCATCCTGCATGCCCAGTTCAGTGATGGTGAAACTGTCCGCAAGGGGTTGTTCATTACTCAACAACAGGGCGGGCATATTGCCGATCGTCTGATCCAGCACCTTCACCGTCACCTGTTCCAGATCCGGATCGTAGATCTGGACCTTTACACCATCCGACACGATGAGTTGCTCATATGGGGTTTGATAATCCCAACGAAACCTGCCGGGCCTGAGTAACGCGAACTTTCCTGTCGCATCCTGCAGGACGGTCGATTGGGCATCGATAACCGTCTGGGTAAAATCCGCCTTCAAACCCTGCAGGTCATTAAAGAAGTCCTGTAGTCGGTCCATCCCCGTCCCCGCCAGTGTTACTGAGCTGCATATAACGCTGCAAACCAGCAGGGCGACAAGTAACGAATATTTCACACAACATGGACGATATATCAATACCCTATATTTCATAGCTCTGTCGCCTGGCGGCATTCCTGGTCTGTCAGAAAAATATAATTATTATGTTAATAAGGGAACCCCGCCAGTGAATCGGTCGATTCAGGAAATACCCATCAGGATTCGCAACGCGCCACTAATGCTCGGGGGGAGGCGGAGCCAGTACCTCGCGGGAACCGTTGGATTCCAGCGGACCGACGATGCCGGCCTGTTCCATTTCTTCCACCATACGCGCGGCACGGTTATATCCGATCTTGAGCCGACGCTGTACACCGGATATCGAGGCCTTGCGTGTCTCGGTCACAATACGCACCGCCTGGTCGTATAGTGGATCGATCTCGGCCTCCAGTGCATCGAATATTCCACCCAGGTTACTCGACGTTGATGCATCAGGTTCGATTAGTATCTCGTCGATGTACTCCGGTTCACCAGCCTGTTTGAGAAAAGCAACGACCTTATGTACTTCGTGATCGTCAACAAACGCTCCGTGCACACGTGTTGGTACCGCTGTACCCGGCGGCAGGTACAACATGTCCCCGTGCCCCAATAACTGTTCCGCGCCCATTTGATCGAGGATGGTGCGTGAATCAACCTTGGATGAAACCTGAAAGGCGATCCGGGTCGGGATATTGGCCTTGATTAAACCCGTTATGACATCGACAGATGGACGTTGTGTAGCCAGTATCAGATGGATACCGGAAGCTCGGGCCTTCTGGGCAAGTCGGGCAATCAGTTCCTCGACCTTTTTACCAACCATCATCATCATGTCAGCAAGCTCGTCGATGATGACGACTATATAGGGAATCTGCTCCAGGGTCGGAACCTCTTCACCTTCCGTCACCTTTACCAACGGGTCAGGAATCGGATTGCCGTTGTCGATCGCTTCCTTGACCTTGCGGTTGTAATTATTGATATTGCGTACACCGAGGGCGGCCATCAGGCGGTAACGTCTTTCCATTTCAGCCACACACCAACGCAGGGCATTGGCCGCCTCTTTCATGTCCGTAACCACCGGGGCAAGCAGATGCGGGATGCCTTCATAGATAGAAAGCTCCAGCATTTTCGGATCGATCATAATCAGACGCATGTCTTTAGGTGTCGAATTGTAAAGCATGCTCAGGATCATGGCGTTGATAGCTACGGACTTGCCGGAACCCGTAGTGCCCGCGACCAGTAGATGTGGCATCTTCGCAAGATCAACCACGACCGGTTGACCGCTGATATCCTTGCCCAATGCCAGTGTCATTGGCGAGGTCTGCGCATCATAATCCTTGGATTGCAGGATCTCGCTAAGCCTTACAATTTCACGGTGTTCATTGGGGATCTCAAGACCCACAACTGACTTGCCGGGGATAATCTCGACGATCCTGACACTGACGGCCGACAATGCACGAGCCAGGTCCTTGGAAAGATTGCTGATCTGGCTCACCTTCACCCCTGCTGCCGGTTGCAGTTCAAAGCGGGTGATGATCGGACCCGGATGGACTTCGACCACCTGTGCCTCGATGCCGAAGTCCTGCAGCTTCAATTCTACCTGGCGTGACATTGCTTCGAGTGCGGCGGTGGAGATATTGTTTCTGGATGGTTCAGGTAAATCCAGCAAGGAGAGGGGCGGCAGACTCCCTTCGGTAACATTTTTGAACAGCGGGACCTGTTTTTCCTTTTCGACACGCACACCCGGTTCCAGCTTCTTGATAACCGGTTCGATACGCGGTTTCGGTCGGCGTTTCTCCTTCCTGATCTCGACGTTGACTGCATCCTGCCGTTTCATACGTGCACGACGCCCGGCTATATAATCCCGCAAACGCCCGGTATACCCTTTTAGAACAGCGAACAATTCCAGGGTCATGCGTCCCGTTGCATCCATCAATACAAACCAGGACAAGCCGGTAAACAGGGATATGCCCGTCAACAACAGGGCCAGCAGAAACAGCGTGGCACCAATGAAACTGAACGGCTCTACGAGCAGACGGCCGGTCACATCACCGAGTATACCGCCTGAACTCATTGGCAACACATCCGGCGATCCCACGATATGCAAAGTGGCGAGACCGCTGCCTGCAACAATTGTCAATACAAAGCCCGAGGCACTCAGCAATATGTGGCGCAGGCCGGTCTCTTCATCCGAGGCATTGCCCTTGTATAGTAGCCATCCCGTATATCCCACCATGGCGGGCAGGACATAGGCTAGATAACCGAACAGATAGAGGCAGACATCCGCGAACCAGGCGCCGGCAATACCACCGGCGTTCTTAACCTTGTCAACCGTGGCACTGTGCGACCAACCGGGATCGGTAGAGTGATAGGTTGCCAGTGATATCAACAGGTAGATTGCAATGGCACCGAAGACGAATAACGCGCCCTCCCGCATGCCTCGACCGATATGTCTGGTGAGCGGAACCGCTCTGGACTTGTTGCGAGTTGCCTGTGCCAATAACCTGCCTATAGATACACTTGCAGTATAACTACTGATTTGAGGATGAATTATGCCACATATTTTTTCAAGGCGGGATGGATTAATTGCCCCCCACTGACATTAATGCCTCCGTTTAACGCCTTATTTTTCTGCCAGTCTTTTTCGGCCAGGATCATCAAATAAGGCATCAATGAAGCCGAGAGCGCCTGAGATGCGCTTCTGGGTACCGCTCCGGGCATGTTGGTAACTGCGTAATGAATAATATTCTCCCATATGAATGTGGGATCTGCATAGGTTGTTGGACGAGTAGTTTCAATACAGCCGCCCTGATCCACTGCTATATCTATAATGACGCTGCCGGGACTCATCTGGCGTACCATATCCGCCGAAACCAGGTGAGGCGCCTTTTCACCGGTAATCAAAACCGCACCAACAAGTACATCCGCCTTGCAGGCTTCCCGTTCGATCAGATCATTGTAGGGATACAGGGCCGTGACATTACCGCCCAGCGCGCGCATGCGTTCAAGTTTTTGTCGATTACGATCAAATACAACCACCTCTGCGCCCAGTGAGGCTGCCACAACTGCGGCGTTGCCACCAGCCACGCCGCCGCCGAGTATCACAACCCTGCCGCGTTCCGCAGCCGGCAGACCACCCAGTAGAATACCCTTGCCGCCGTGATGATGGTACAGCAACGTCGCAGCGGTTTGTACTGCAATCCTGCCTGCGATATCACTCATCGGCGCCAGTAACGGTAATTGTCCATCCTCGGATTGTACTGTCTCGAATCCGATAGCGGTCAGACCGATGTCCAATAGACGTTTGGTGAGTTCCGGATTGGCAGCGAGATGGAGATAACTGAACAGCAAATGGTCACTGCGTAGTAGTGATAATTCAGGTTCCACTGGTTCCTTCACCTTGACGATCAACCGGGCGGCTTCATACAAGGCATTGATGTCTGCCGATATGCTGGCACCTGCCATCCTGTATATCTGATCCGGATAACCACTCAATTCACCCGTGCCGCTCTGAATGAAGACCTCGTGACCCAGACGAACCAATGCCGCAACCGCCTCAGGAATCAGTCCAACACGCCCTTCATGGATTTTGATCTCTCGTGGAATTCCGATACGCATCTTTACCGTACTCCTTACATAACGTACTATTTATCCCGGTTGTCACCGAATACGGATCAAACACAAGACCTTAAAAATTTTGGTGAATACCGCCGGGGCCGTGTTTCCTGCCTCTGTTTTCACAATATCATACATTCACAATCCTGGAGTTTACATAAGTGGCTGAAGCAAAACATTGCCGTCTATTGATCCTGGGGTCCGGTCCCGCCGGATATACCGCGGCTATCTATGCCGCACGCGCCAATCTCAATCCGGTCCTCATCACAGGTATCGAACAGGGTGGGCAGCTAACAACCACCACAGACGTTGATAACTGGCCCGGTGACCCCTACGATCTACAAGGCCCCGCACTGATGGAGCGGATGCTGCAGCACGCGCAACGCTTTGACACCGAGATTATCTTCGATCATATCAACAAGGCTGACCTGAATCGCAAACCCTTTCAACTCATCGGCGACAGCGGTACTTACACCTGCGACGCCCTGATCATCGCCACCGGTGCATCCGCCAAATATCTCGGCCTGCCTTCGGAAGAGGCCTACAAGGGACGAGGTGTTTCCGCCTGTGCAACCTGTGATGGCTTCTTTTATAAACAGCAACCTGTCGCGGTAATCGGCGGCGGTAATACCGCCGTCGAAGAGGCGCTATATTTATCCAATATCGCCTCACAGGTCACCGTCGTTCACCGCCGTGACACGTTCAGGGCTGAAAAAATCCTCTCCAATAAACTCATCGAGAAATCTCATTCGGGTAATGTGACTATGGAATGGGACAGTGTACTGGAAGAGGTCCTGGGCTCCGATGCCGGGGTCACGGGAATTCGTATCAAGAACGTCAAGAACAATCAAACGAAAGGCCTCGATGTGCAGGGAGTATTCATCGCCATCGGCCACCAACCCAATACATCGATATTTGAAGGCCAGCTTGAGATGAAAAACGGTTATATCAACCTGTATCCAACGGAACACGGCAATGCAACGGCGACCTGTATCCCGGGTGTATTCGCTGCAGGTGACGTCAGCGACCCGATATACCGCCAGGCCGTTACCTCGGCCGGCTCGGGTTGCATGGCAGCACTGGACGCGGAACGCTATCTCGACAATTTGAACGACAATTGAATACGTGATGTATGAGAATATTCGCCAATAGCAAGGACCATCATCATGTTTAAAAAAGATCAGAGGCGGTTCCCCCGAATTGATGTCGAATGTGAGATAAATTACAGGATTGTCAATGAGAGTGAATTCAAAACCGGGATAGCCAGAAATATCAGCAGCAAGGGCGTCCTGTTCGTGACAAATGGAAAATACGAGATCGGCCAGTTGATGGAGATCAAGATCGTACCAGGGGAAACGTCTGTCCCGACTCATGGCGCCATAATCGAGATTGTCAGGATAAATCCACTCAAAAGCGATAATAAAATTGAAATTGCAGGACTGATCAAGGTAATGAAATAATATCAATCACAAACCGGTTTCCCGCAGTCTGCAACAACCCGTATTTACTGCGATCGATCAAGGGCAGTTCTATACGCAATCCTGCTTGAGTTTACAGCATCCGGCGCAATGACCATGGATATTCGTATCATTAATACCATTGATGATGTGTCTGCGGCACACTGGAACGAGCTTCATGACAACCGCAATCCTTTCGTCACATATGAATTCCTGTCATCCCTCGAACGGGAACAGTGTGTCGGTGACGACACAGGGTGGGAGCCGCGCATCATCATTGCCGAGCAAGAGGATCAACCGGTGGGTGCCATCCCGATGTATCTCAAGTACCATTCCATGGGGGAATTCGTCTTCGACTGGGCCTGGGCCGGCGCCTATAGTCGCAGTGGACTGGACTACTACCCAAAACTGGTGATTGCAATCCCCTATACGCCGGTTACCGGTCCACGGCTGTTACTGGCCGATTCTCCGGAACGTAATCACATCGCAGAAGCCATGATCGATTTCGCACTTCAATATGCCCGTGACCAGGAAGTTTCCTCCATGCACTGGCTTTTTCCCAATGAATCGGATTCACAACGTTTGCAGCGCCATGGTCTCCTGCTGCGCACGGATTGCCAGTTTCACTGGAAAAACGCCGGCTATTCAAGTTTCGACGATTTCATCTCACGGCTGTCATCTCATAAACGAAAAAAGCTCAAACGGGAACGCCGATATGTCGAAGAACAAGGCATCCGTTGTGAGGTAATCGAAGGGGACGGGATTATTCCCTCCCATCTCGATACCTTCTACGAATTTTATCAATCGACTTTTTATAAAAAAGGACATATCGCCCCCTTGACACGCGGCTTCTTTAAAGCCCTGGGCAAAAGACTTCCCCGGTCCGTCGTCCTGATATTTGCATATCACGATTCTCAATGTGTCGCCGGCGCCTTCTTCATGCGGGGGCCAGATACACTCTACGGCCGTTACTGGGGCTGCAAGGAGGAATTTCACAGCCTGCACTTCGAATTGTGTTATTACCGCGCGATTGATTATTGTATTGCACACGGGATTAAACATCTTGAGGCTGGCGCCCAGGGTGAACACAAATTGATGCGCGGTTTTTATCCGACCCAGACCCGTTCACTGCACTGGATAGCCCACCCGGCTTTTCGCAGGGCCATTGAGGATTATCTTGTGCATGAAACTCATGAAATCGAATTCTATATGAATCAGACAGAAAAACATTTGCCTTACAAAACCGGCTCCTGATGACCATCACGGCGCACGACATTCCTGTCTGGATCGACCCGCAGACGACCGAATGCCGGTTCCCCGATGTCTCTCTGGCGCTTGTGGAACCTAATGGCCTGTTGGCCATCGGCGGAAATCTTTCTGCACGATGTCTGCTTAACGCCTATCGACACGGGGTATTTCCCTGGTATAACGATGGCCAACCGATACTGTGGTGGAGTCCTGATCCACGCGCGGTGCTTTTTCCGTCCGAATTCAGGGTATCACGCAGCCTGCGCAAGACCCTTAATAAGGATCTCTATACTGTCACCCTGGATACAGCCTTTGCACAGGTCGTTGAGGCATGTTCCGAATCACGTCCATATGCCAGCGGCACATGGATCACGCAGGAAATGAAGCAGGCCTACCAGTTGCTGTTTGAACAGGGATATGCCCATTCCGCAGAGACCTGGAGTCACGGAAAACTGGTGGGAGGACTCTATGGCGTTGCGATAGGCGGCGCGTTTTTCGGGGAATCCATGTTTTACCGCAAACGTGATGCGTCCAAGGTCGCTTTTACCCGGCTGGTTCGCCAACTGGGCGCCTGGGGCTATCAATTGGTCGATTGTCAACTCTCGTCACAACATCTGGCAAGCCTGGGTGCACGCGATATAAACAGAGTGGAATTTTGCCGGATACTGGCGGAGGCCTGTAAACTACCGGGTCGGGAAGCGCCATGGAGATTCGACATGAGTACCGATCATGGTACCGGGTAAGTAATCAATTCAAGAATCAGGTATACTATCTGGTTTTTGCAGATCGTATTCTATAGAATCTTGGTCCAATCAACATAAGACGAAACAAACAATGGCAAAAGAAGAACACATCGAAATGGAAGGGACGGTCATCGAAACCTTGCCCAATACCATGTTCCGTGTCGAGTTGGAAAACGGCCATGTTGTCACCGCCCATATCTCGGGAAAAATGCGTAAGCATTACATCCGTATCCTGACCGGGGACAAGGTAACCGTGCAACTGACCCCTTATGACCTGTCAAAAGGCAGGATTGTCTTTCGTGCCCGCTAGCTTGTGACGGCTATTCTTCTTCGACAGTTTCCTTGGAATTTGCCTTTATATCGAACACCAGTTTCTCGTCCTTGACGTCGATCCGTATTGAACCGCCTTTTACCAGTTTTCCGAACAGCAATTCCTCGGCGAGAGGTTTCTTGATGTTTTCCTGAATAGTGCGGGCCATGGGTCTCGCCCCCATCTTTGGATCGAAGCCGTTGACTGCAAGCCATCGACGTGCAGGTTCCTCGACCTCAAGCGCGACATTCTTCTCCTGAAGTTGTGCCTCCAGTTCGATAATAAACTTGTCAACGACGTGCGAGATGGTCGCCGGTTCAAGCGCCTTGAATTGTATGATCGCATCGAGACGGTTACGGAACTCGGGAGTGAACATGCGCTTGATAACCTCCATCCCATCGGTTGAATGATCCTGATGGGTAAATCCTATCGACGGACGGCTCATCTGCTCGGCACCCGCGTTGGTGGTCATGACGATGATCACATTGCGAAAATCCGCCTTGCGGCCATTGTTGTCCGTCAGGGTGCCGTGATCCATGATCTGCAATAACAGGTTATACACATCCGGATGGGCCTTCTCGATCTCGTCGAGCAATAACACGGCGTGTGGATGTTTGGTAATCTCCTCGGTCATCAGTCCACCCTGATCAAATCCGACATAGCCCGGGGGTGCACCGATCAGGCGCGAGACGGTGTGGCGCTCCATGTACTCGGACATATCGAAGCGTATCAATTCTATCCCGAGAATATGTGCGAGCTGGCGCGTCACTTCTGTCTTACCGACACCGGTTGGGCCGGCAAACAGGAACGAACCGATGGGCTTACTGCTGTCACCGATACCCGAGCGTGCCATCTTGATGGCGGATGCCAGCACATCGATGGCCTCGTCCTGGCCGTAGACCACCATCTTGAGATCACGTTCCAGGGTGCGCAGTTTATCCTTGTCGGAACTGGAGACGCTTTTTGCCGGGATGCGGGCGATCTTGGCGATGATATCCTCCACCTGTTTGACGCCAATTGTCTTTTTTCGTTTTGAGGTGGGCTGCAAGCGCTGATTCGCGCCAGCCTCGTCGATGACATCGATTGCCTTGTCCGGGAGGTGACGGTCATTGATATAACGTGCGGACAATTCCACCGCGACGCGCAGGGATTCGCGCGTATATTTCACCTTGTGATGATCTTCGTAACGACCCTTCAAGCCCTGCAGGATCTGCACCGCCTCCTCGATCGACGGTTCTGTGATATCGATCTTCTGGAATCGGCGCGCCAATGCGCGATCCTTTTCAAAGATCCCGCGGTATTCGTTATATGTGGTCGATCCGATGCATCTCAGATCACCCGTTGAAAGCACCGGCTTGATTAGGTTGGATGCATCCATGACACCGCCGGATGCCGAACCGGCACCGATGATGGTATGGATCTCGTCTATAAACAGGATGGCGCTTGGCTCTTTCTTGAGTTGTGCAAGGATACCCTTGAGGCGTTTTTCGAAATCGCCACGGTATTTCGTTCCGGCCAGCAAAGCACCCATGTCGAGGGCATAGATATTGGTCTTTTTCAGCACCTCGGGTACCTCTCCGTCGACGATCTTCTTGGCCAGACCTTCCGCAATGGCGGTTTTACCCACACCCGCTTCGCCGACCAGCAGGGGGTTGTTCTTCCGTCGGCGGCATAGTACCTGGATGACACGCTCCAGCTCGATGCCGCGGCCGATAAGCGGATCGATCTTGCCGAGCAAGGCAAGCTGATTCAGATTCGTCGCAAAATTTTCAAGCGGCGTTTTGGTGGTGGTATCCGCCTCAACCTCTTCATCCGAGGAGATCGAAATCCCGTCCAGCTCGTCCTCTCCCGACATCTTGGTCAGGCCATGGGAGATATAATTGACGACGTCGAGACGGGTAATGTTTTGTTCATTCAGAAAGTAGACGGCCTGGGAATCCTGTTCACCGAAGATGGCAACCAGGACATTGGCGGCGCCTACCTCGCGCTTGCCGGTGGATTGCACATGAAACACTGCCCTCTGCAGAACCCTCTGGAATCCCAGTGTCGGTTGGGTCTCGCTTTCCTCATCATGCAACAGGGGGGTGGTCTCATCGAGAAAACCGCTAATATCCCGCTTCAGGTTATCGATATCTGCGCCACAGGCACGCAGCACCGATGAGGCGGATGAATTATCGAGCAAGGCCAGTAACAAATGCTCTACGGTCATAAATTCATGATTTTTATCGCGTGCCTCTCGAAAGGCGGCATTTAAAGTAAATTCAAGATCCTTGCTTAACATAGAATCACCTTTTTGTTTATGACTAAGCCTCTTCCATGGTGCACTTCAAGGGATGCTGGTTTTCGCGGGAAAATTGATTGACCAGAGCAACCTTTGTCTCAGCGATATCCCGGGAATACACACCGCAAACCCCGACTCCGCGCGTATGGACATGTAGCATGATCTGGGTTGCCGTTTCACGGTCCATACCGAAGATCTTTTGCAGGACATCAACTACAAAGTCCATCGGTGTATAGTCATCATTGATCAATAACACCTTGTATAAGGGTGGTCGCTTAAGCTTGGGTTTGGCCTCCTGAAGCGCCAAACCATCGTCATGGAAATGCTGCTGCTTGGTACCCTTCATGACATATATTATAGCCGATCCAGAAAAAAAATTCCTCGCCAGATCTACAGATAACTACAAGAATAATAGACCTATTTTGTCCAGTTTCGTGAAAAGAACCGGTCGATATGAACCTCCATTCTACACCATGCCCGGATGATCGTATTTGCCTTCAAGGACAAGCAAGATATTGGCCAATCAAGGCTGGGGATAGAGATGCCGTACCCCGGAAGCTCGTAAGGATCTAAAATAGAACTTGACTAAGGCACTCAATTTGATCATAAATAGTGTTGCTAAAATAATAATAAAGATCATCACAACATACTTCAGATAATAACGAATGCGGTAGTTCTGCTGCAATAACATGAGGTAAGGGGAGTTATGGCGACAGGAGCAGTAAAGTGGTTTAGTAATGCCAAGGGTTTCGGGTTTATTTCACCAGATGAAGGCGGTGAAGACGTATTTGCCCATTTTTCAGAAATCAGCATGGAAGGTTATAAGAGTCTGAAAGGTGGTCAGAAAGTCGAATTCGAAATTACCGAAGGGCCTAAAGGTCTGTTCGCGGCAAATATTCGACCTTCACAAGAACAACAATAACAGCACAGTTCGCATAGCCAGTTGGCTAAAAAAATCGATGCGCTATCGCGTAGGGCTACATATTGGCTACGATGGCATCTCCAAACCCTGAACAGCTCACCAGGGTTGCGCCCGTCATGAGACGTTCGAGATCATAGGTCACTGTCTTGTTCAATATCGCTCTGCTGAGTCCTTTTATAACCAAATCAGCCGCTTCGGCCCATCCCAGATGGCGCAGCATCATCTCCGCCGACAGGATCAATGAACCGGGGTTGACCTGATCCTTGCCGGCATATTTTGGCGCGGTACCATGGGTGGCTTCGAACATGGCTACGGTATCCGAGAGATTGGCGCCCGGCGCGATCCCGATTCCGCCCACCTGTGCGGCGAGGGCGTCGGAAATATAATCACCGTTCAGATTGAGAGTGGCGATAACGCTGTAATCCCCCGGTCGCAACAGAATCTGTTGCAAAAAGGCATCGGCGATCACGTCCTTGATAATGATCTCCTTTTTTGTCCGCGGATTTTTCATCCGGCACCACGGTCCCGTATCAATCTCCCGCGCGCCAAACTCCTCCTTGGCCAGTTCATATCCCCAGTTCTTGAAGCTTCCTTCCGTAAATTTCATGATATTGCCCTTGTGGACCAGGGTAATGGAACTGTGGTCGTTGTCGATCGCATAACGGATTGCCTTGCGCACCAATCGGCGAGTACCGTCGCGAGACACTGGCTTGATGCCGATACCGGAGCTTTCAGGAAAGCGGATCTTTTTCACTCCCATCTGCTGTTGTAGAAAATCGATCAGCTTTTTCGCCTCCGGTGAACCGGCCTCCCATTCGATGCCTGCATAGATATCCTCGGAATTTTCACGGAAGATAATCATATGGGTCTTTTCAGGTTCCTTGAGCGGGCTCGGCGTACCTTTAAAATAACGAATTGGACGCAGGCAGACGTAAAGATCGAGATTCTGTCGCAGGGCAACATTCAGGGATCGTATTCCGCCGCCGACCGGGGTGGTCAGCGGACCCTTGATGGAAACACTGTATTCCCGCAGGGCATCGAGTGTTTCATCGGGCAACCAGATATCCTTACCGTATACACGGGTGGCCTTTTCACCGGCGTAGACCTCCATCCAGGCGATGGAGCGTTTGCCGCCGTATGACTTGGCAACGGCGGCATTGACCACATTCTGCATGACCGGGGTAATATCCACGCCTATACCGTCACCTTCGATACAGGGAATGACCGGGTGTTGCGGAACATTCAGGGAAAAATCATCATTGATGGTGATCTTTTCCCCGTCACCGGGGATGTTAATATGATGGAATGCCATGGATACTCCCTTGTTTTTCCGCGCAAACAAACGGTTTATTCTATCAGTTATACAGGTTATGTACATATGCAGCGCCAGAGCCGTGATGAATATTGACTCATCAAGCAAACATAAACCATCGACCGTGATACTGTTCAACAAACCATACGGTGTATTGACTCAGTTCACAGATGTCAACGGAAGAAGCACGCTTAAGGATTATATCGATATTCATGAGATCTATCCTGCCGGAAGACTTGATAAGGACAGTGAGGGTCTTGTCATCCTGACCAGCGACGGTCGCCTGCAACACGACATCTCGAATCCACGCAACAAGATGGAAAAGACGTACTGGATCCAGGTCGAGGGCATACCGGACGAGACAGCATTGAAACAGCTACAAAATGGTGTCAGGCTACGTGATGGTATCACCCGCCCTGCCAGGATACACAGGATTGCTGAACCACCGGTATGGTCACGTCAGCCTCCTGTCAGACACCGTGCTCATATCCCGACCTCATGGCTCGAGATAAAGATAACGGAAGGGAAAAATCGTCAGATCAGGCGCATGACTGCGGCCGTCGGATTTCCTACCCTACGGTTGATACGTGTCGCTGTCGGCCCCTGGACTCTGGGTGAACTCACTCCAGGTATGTGGAAATCACTGTCGTTAAAACGGGAGCTTGTATGAAATGGCAACCACATATTACGGTCGCTGCAGTCGTTGAATGCGATGACCGTTTTCTGATGGTGGAAGAAGAAAGCTGTGGCAAGATTGTGATCAATCAACCGGCCGGACATCTGGAAAGGGATGAAAGTCTTGTAGATGCGGTCATCCGCGAAACCCTGGAAGAAACTGCGTGGCACATTAATCCCACAAGTATCATTGGTGTCTATCAATGGACAAATGAAAGTGATCGCCACACCTTCATACGGGTTGGCTTCGCCGGTGAATGTATCGGGCACGAAGCTGAACGCGAGCTCGATACGGGAATACTCAAGGCCTTGTGGCTAACGCGGCATGACCTGGAAAAACAGGAACATCGTCTGCGCAGCCCGATGGTAATGCAGTGCATCGACGATTATCTGTCCGGGCAGCGCTATCCATTGCACCTTGTAAACGATTTGTCTGACAGCAGTTAGCGGGTAACAGGCCCGACATCCTTGTATCGCAATGATCTGCTACAATAATAATCTTGAACGACTCTTGGCTGTTATTAATGAATGATGTCCCTGCCACGTAACGCCCATATCATGATCGGCATGTCCGGCGGGGTTGATTCTTCGGTCGGCGCCCTGTTATTGCAACAAAAGGGTTATACGGTCACCGGCCTGTTTATGAAAAACTGGGAAGAGACTGACCCGAATGCCCGCTGTACCGCCTTGCAGGACAGTCGTGATGCCATGGATGTCTGTGACAGGATCGGAATTCCATTCGAAGCTGTCAATTTTTCCAATGAGTACTGGGAACATGTATTCCGGTATTTCCTTGATGAATACCGCAGTGGCCGGACACCGAATCCGGATGTATTGTGCAATAAGGAGATCAAGTTCAGGGCGTTCCTGGATTATTCGCTCGAACATGGCGCCGATGTAATTGCGACAGGTCACTACGCACGCATCGAGAAGAAAGACGGCTATTATTACCTGTTAAAAGCAAGGGATCCGAACAAGGACCAGAGTTATTTTCTCTATGCACTCGATCAATATCAGCTCTCCAGAGCCGTCTTCCCCCTGGGAGAATTGTACAAATCCCGGGTGCGGGAAATTGCCCAACAGGCCGGGTTTCAAAACCATGCGAAAAAAGACAGCACCGGCATCTGTTTTATCGGTGAAAGGAGGTTCAATGAATTCCTGAATCAATTTCTACCGGCCCGTACCGGCGAGATCCGAACCGTTGATGACGTGGTAATCGGCTCCCATAACGGCCTGATATTTTACACCATCGGTCAGCGGAAGGGCATCGGGATCGGTGGTTGCCAGGATCATGATGGAGCACCCTGGTACGTAGTTGATAAACGCATTGCGGACAATGTGCTGGTTGTCGCCCAGGGCCAACATCATCCCATGCTTTACAACCGCAGTGTCACAGCAAGCAAGCTCAACTGGATAACGAGTAACCCGGCGAAATCGCCCTTTCGCTGCAAGGCAAAATCGCGCTATCGGCAACAGGATCAGTCATGTACAGTGACGGTGATTGATGCCAACAGCTGCCGGGTTCTCTTCGATGTCCCGCAACGGGCATTGACACCCGGTCAATCCATCGTTTTTTATGATGAGGATATATGTCTCGGCGGCGGCATAATTGATCGGGTAGGTGATATCACCGCACATCAGCAGGGAAAGACACCATCTGGTCAGTTACTTGTAACAGCAGGTGAGATAGACCATACACTTGGCTCTAGCATCGTATGACCCACACATTCAGCGAAACAATACTTGCGCTAGCCGGCATCATTCAGGCGACAAAGCTGGTTCAGGAAATCGCCAGTCACGGCACAGTCGATCAAGCAAATTTCGAAGTCTGTATACATAGTCTGTTCGAGACCAATCCCCGTGATACGGCCTCGGTATATGGCGGGGTGGAAGGGGTCCGTCCCGGCCTGATCGTGCTGACGGAACAACTCGGTGAGCAACAACATAAGAGGGATATGGAAATCACAAAGTACGTGATCTCGGTCATGCACCTTGAAAAAAAACTGTCAAAACGGCCAGACATGCTGAAAACCATAGGTCAGGGTATTGATAAGGCACGTGAACAGGCCGGTCATTTTTCCATGACACATGAAAATGTAATCGCTAACCTGGCAGACCTGTATGTCAATACGATCAGCACACTGCAGCCGCGTATTATTGTAAATGGCGAACACGGTTATCTGACCGATCCCGACAATGCCAACAAGATACGTGCACTGCTGTTGGCAGCAATACGCTCGGCAGTATTATGGCGTCAATGCGGTGGCAACAGACTGCAACTTCTCTTGAATCGTAAGAAGATAATCCAGATGGCCGGGAGCTTATTACGCACACAATAATTGCAGCTATGCATAACAGTGATTCGCTATCCCGTCTTAATAACCCATTTTATTTGGTCAATGTTCTGTTAAACTAACGCAGCTACACGAATATCATGATCTGTGGACTATGGATTTATCATCACTGACGACGATCTCACCCATCGACGGCCGATACTACGACAAGGTCGCCCCGCTGCGTCCCATATTCAGTGAATATGGTTTGATACGCCATCGGGTTCTGGTCGAAATCCGCTGGCTACAGGCCTTGTCAGCAAATCTCGATATTATGGAAGTACCGACATTAAGCAGCCATGCCAATAATATACTGGATGGCATCATAGAAAATTTCGACATCGATGATGCGCAACGTGTGAAAAATATCGAACGCACAACCAACCATGACATAAAGGCAATTGAATATTTTCTTAAGGAAAAAATAGCCAGTAATGATGAGCTCAGTGCGGTAAGTGAATTTATTCACTTTGCGTGCACTTCGGAGGATATCAATAATCTTGCCTACGCCATGATGATGCGCGAGGCTCGCGCGCAGGTATTGTTGCCGTTTATGGATGACCTCATCAATACCATCACACACCTGGCACATACGTATGCTTCACAGTCCATGCTTGCACGAACCCACGGTCAGAGTGCGTCACCCACCACGCTGGGAAAAGAGATGGCGAATGTCGTCCATCGACTCAGACGGCAACGCGAACAATTTGCCGCGGTTATGCTGATGGGCAAGATGAACGGAGCAACGGGAAATTTCAACGCTCACCTCGCAGCCTATCCGGAGGTGGACTGGCCGGCATTTTCAGAGAGTTTTATCTTCCAGCTGGGTATGGAAGCCAATGCCTATACAACCCAGATAGAACCGCATGATTATCTGGCGGAATATTTCGATGTCTGCGCCCGTTTCAACACCGTACTACTTGATTTCTGCCGTGATATCTGGGGTTACATCTCGCTGGGTTATTTTACCCAAAAGAATATTGCCGGTGAGGTGGGATCCTCGACAATGCCCCATAAGATCAATCCCATTGATTTCGAAAACGCCGAGGGAAACATCGGCTACGCCAATGCAATCTTTCATCATCTCAGCACCAAACTGCCTGTCTCGCGCTGGCAACGTGACCTGAGTGACTCCACCGTCCTGCGTAATATAGGCGTTGCCATTGCCCACTCCTTGATCGCCTATCAGTCCTGTCTCAAGGGGATCAGCAAGCTGGAATGTAACCCCGACAGAATCCAGGCCGACCTGGATCATGCCTGGGAGGTGCTGGCAGAACCCATCCAGACAGTCATGAGACGTTATAACATTGAAAATCCATATGAAAAATTAAAAGAACTCACCCGCGGTAAATCCGTGGGCCCTGAACTATTTCAGGATCTGATCAATACCCTGAATATACCAAAAGAGGCCAAATCGCGCCTGCTGGCACTCACTCCCAATACGTACACCGGCAACGCCAACGATCAGGCTAAAAAGATCTAGACCCGAAAATCCTCCCGAATTGTGACCTTTCTCACAGTTTCATGACCTCCCTTATGGATAATAGATCCCAGAAGGGATTTTAGGCGATGCATCCCTTCCACACTCCTCCAAATAAGCGTCGTCTGAGCACCCCTAAGCCCGTGCTGCCAGCTCCTCCCTTGCAGCACGGGTATTTTTTTGGACTGCGGTATGCCATATAAAAACTGCCGCGTTACAATGATCCTGCCTTAATCAACCACATAACAATTATAGGGTGGCACCAAACTCGATCTGCCATTAGCATGGAGCTGAAACCTGTTGAATGACATAGAAAATTATGATTCAGGCAAAACAGAGGGTGAGATACCGCTCGACGGCAGCGAGGATAATCGCCGTGCTGCACAGGACCTCGCATTACAGGCACAACGCTCATTACGAATATATACGCGTGACATGGACATCCCTGTCTACAATTCACGGGAATTCGTCGATGCGGTCACGAGTCTGGCGACGCGTAGCCAATATACCTTTATTCATATCCTGATCCGGGATTCAACCAATGTGGTTAAAAACGGTCATCGTCTTATCGAACTTGCCTACCGCTTAAGCAGCAAGATCAAACTCCGCAACCCGTATCATGAGTACAGGAATTATAATGAAGCCTTTCTGGTAGCCGATGAAACCGGACTGATACACAGGAGAATTGCCGATCGTTATGAAGGTATAGCTGATTTCCGCAATCCACTGAAAGCGCGCAATCTGGCGTACTTTTTTGACGAGGTATGGGAAAAAAGCGCTCCTGACCCGGAACTGCGCCGCCTGCACCTTTAATTACAAAATGCCACCCTATTTACCTGCTTCAATAGAAACCAACTCCCGGTTAGTGATTGACCGGTTGATTACATGTGAACAGCGCCCTATTTACTATTTTCAATTTTCTGTTTTTGTTCCTGCTCCAGTTTCTGCGCCCTGTCCTCTTCCTCACGTTCCCGTTTATTACGACGATCATCATAGGCCAGATATGCCAGGAACAGCACAAGGATGATGATTACCACTCCCTGAAATATGATAGCTCCCATGACCCCTCTTAAAGACTGTGTCGGTTTAATCTGATTGTAGCTAAAATAATTTATCTCAACATAACATGGTATACTCAGGTTTTGAAATCGAGATTTTAGTCACAGTTATTCATAGGTTAAACCGCTAACGTATATCCTCAATCAGGATGAGGTGATCACATGCGCATATTACTTTTAATCCCTGTATTTGTTTTGACATTACTTGCCGTTTTACCACTATCAACTGTTTACGCTGCGGATAACGATATTTCACTTGATCCAAGTTTAATACAATCGGATTTCAATACCCTGGTCGAAGAACTTGGAACGGCGGTGTCCTATAACCCGGTTGCCCCTGCCGAACCACTGGGTGTCACCGGTTTTGATATCGGTCTCGCCGTATCGATGTTCGATATTAATGACAACGTATGGAACAAGGCCGTCAGCGATACCGATGCGCCCTCGATGCTGCCTGTACCCAGACTCATGGCCCGCAAAGGACTCCCCTTCGGCGTAGATGTCGGCCTTGCCTATACCAAGGTACCCGGTAGCAATATCAAGGTCATCGGCGGTGAAATCCGCAAGGCAATTTTCGAAGGTTCAACCACTACGCCCGCCATCACCGTTATCGGACATACCAGTAACCTGAGCGGTACCGATGATGTTGATATCTCTGCTTATGGTTTTGATGTCGGTATAAGCAAGGGATTTGCCATCTTTACGCCCTATGCGGGTATCGGCCAGGTGTGGATTAATGGCAGTGAAAACGCCGGAATTGGTCTCGCTGATCATGATACTTCGGAGACGCGCAGCTATGCAGGTGTTCGTATCGGATTCATGCCCCTGATTAACCTGGTGGCCCAGGTGGATTTTTCGGTCGTAAACAGTTACAGTCTGAGGCTTAATCTGGGTTTCTGATTCTAGACGACTGCCTTGGCATTCGGTTTTATATAATCCAGGACATTAATACCGTAGGTTTCCCCCTGTACTACACACTTGATGTCGAATTGTGTACCGTGCTTCGTTGTATCTAATCTAGCGAGATCGATAATCCTTGGCGGCATAATGCGCTCTTTCCTCTCGTTTAACACGAGCAGGATTTTTGGTTTCAGTCGGCGTTCACGGTTGATCGACACCACGATACCGACGGCGCCGCACACCAGTTCGACGATACTCCCCACCGGATATATACCCAGGCACTGAATAAACTGTTCGACCATTTTCTGGTCCAGATCCGTCTTACGCAGTTCGTATAGTTGCTTCATGGCATCCATCGAATGAATACCGTGGTGATAGACACGCTGACTGGTAATGGCATCATACATATCCACGATGGCTACCATCCTGCCATACAAACTGATCTGGTCTGCATTCAATCCATGGGGATAACCTGAACCGTTCATGCGTTCATGATGTGAGTATGCCACATCCACAACGTTTTGAGATAAACCATCCGTCGTAGTCAGAATTTCCTTACCGTAGATAGGATGCAATTTCATCAGTTTGAATTCTTCACTGGTCAGTTTACCCGGTTTATTCAATACCAGTTCGGGCACACGAATCTTTCCCAGATCATGCAACAGCGCACCCAATCCAAGCTCATTCAACATCTCTCTTGAAAAACCGACATGCCGGCCGAATGCAAGTGAAAGGATGCAGACATTCAAACTATGGATAGCGGTATATTCATCCTTGTTTTTCAACTGAGTCAGCCAAATCGTTGCAT
>Ga0315534_1000474_pt1 | contig 27648 bp, 24 predicted proteins | sample SalMarSW160240MG_FD_203094 | JGI IMG/M metagenome (GOLD analysis project Ga0315534, IMG submission 203094) | Salt marsh sediment microbial communities from the Plum Island Ecosystem LTER, Massachusetts, United States - Salt Marsh Sediment SW1602-40 ...
TACTCAAATATGATAAGAGAGGCATTGGCCCAAATGGCACGATATTAGACAGTAATGTGTGGAAAAATGTTACATTCAACGATCTGAAACATGATGCTTGAAAGGCCCTTGATATGTTAATAAATCAACCTGAGGAAAGTATACGATCCTAAGAAACTAAGTCTGATCAGTCATAGTGAAGGGACGATGATTGCTCCAAGAGTTGCAATAGATAATCCTACAAAGGTCGAAAATGTTGTGCTTATAGGAACGGTAGCAGAAAACCTCATTGATATAATGGACTTTCAGTTAGTAGAAAACCCCCTAATGTACACAAAAAAAGTTTTAGACAAAAATAATACGGGGGAGCTATCGATTCAAACCATTGCTAAAGATGACTTTCTAAAGAATATTTTGTTGACAAGCCCCAGATCAGAACATAACGATACTGAATCAGTAACACAAGATTTGATAAAATTATTTAATACTCAGGGTAATGCTACTGATAGGATAAGTATTCAAAGTCAGTTAAAACCCATTTTTATAGAATCATTTAACAACGCAACTAATGTTAGTAATACTGAATGTGTGGATAATATTTGTCCGAAATGGGTAGAATCTCATCGCAACCTATTACCAACACTAGATATAATTGGAAATGTATCATCTTCGATCAATATATTGATTCTTAATGGAGAAAACGATTCTCAATCTACGATTCAACAAGCATTATTGTTAAATCAGAAATTGGATGAAAAAGGCCATGTCAACCATGAATTCATAACTTATCCAAACCTTGGGCATCTTTTTTACCCCTCATCAAAATGGGAGACTGGATTGGGTCCAATACAACCTAATGTACTAAGTGATCTTTATGCGTGGCTGGAGTCTAAATCTAGATAGTCACACGATCGACACACGATTACTTTCAATCTAGGTCTGTAAAGTAATTATGCTTATTTTTGCGTAGGGTTTCAAAGAGTACTATCGGGTCAATAACAAATTATTGAGCCACGCATCCACTGCGTGTATTTCTCACATTTTTAGACTCAGGGCATTTGGATGAATTTGAAATGTTGCTGGCAGAATTCCGATAGGCTCGCCATCTACAACAACTGTCACGTCTCTTTTTTCTTGCTCTTTTGATTTCATAGAGAGCTTCTTCGCTCTGGTATATAATATGTTACCGTCATCAGTATATTCATTACCATTATTTTTGCTACTATCGTACTCTTCTCTCATTCTCACAAACTCGTCCAACATTTTTAAGCTTCCTGAATTTTTTAGTACCACTATATCCAATAATCCATCTGAAATATGTGCCTTTGTCGCAGGCATAAATCCTCCTCCAAGAAATCTGCCGTTAGCTATAACAGCCATTGTCATCTTTGTAATTAGCTTCTTACGTCCTTCATCGACAGAAAGCTCACACATGTTACTGGTATACGTCGGTACCGTGGCAAACATGCTGGTAATTGTGGATAATATACGACTCTTTACTGTTTCCCTAATCTTTTTTGATCTATCTATAATCTCTGCGCCTACCCCAATTTCAGCTGCATTCAGGAAAATTCGATGAGAGTCCAATTTTTCCTTAATTACGCTGTCTGTCTTACTCTCTTCCATAATAGGAGTTACTGCTGCGCTTATAACATCAATTTTTACTTGTTTCCCATTGACAATCCTCTGACAACAATCTTCCAGTTGAGAAGGAAGATCTAATGATTTGGCTAGAACGTTCCGCGTTCCACATGGCACTATAGCCATAAACGCATTAGGATTTACTGGTTTTAACACGTCTTGTATTTCTTCCTCGTGTACTTCAGATGCACTGTCATTAATGAATACATTAGTATCTTTGCCTACTCTTCCTCCTCTGCCTTCTTCCTTTACAGTAATGGAGAAGAATCCATTTGCAACCTCATTTATCAACCCATCCCCTCCAATAGCAACAATATTCTTAAACCCATTTTTCAAAAATCCTCTAGTCAAAATAATGCCGTCTCCTGCTTTCTTCGTAAATGCCACTTTTGGGCTCTCTCCAAGAATATTTTTTATTTGGGCATATAGGTTATCCCAGTTTTTTCCAGTCGACCCGCTAGCTGAACTTGGATTGACCACCAAGGCCGTATCCGCATCCTCCTCACCACCATTCTGATAAGAATCATCATCAACACGTCTTTCGAGCATGATTACCCAGTATAGAATCAGACCCTACTTTTAGGATTTCTAAGGCATTTGCCACTGAGAATAGTTTTTATCTGCACTGTTTAGAAAGGGGCACTAATATCCGATATATTTTCTATTAGGCCGATGGGTATGTGCTAAAAAATTAACGCATATCCAAATAACCTTTTTTGGTCCATTCTCATTTGAATAGCATGAGCTTCGTACCCACACAGCATTACCTTGTTCTATGTCAACCTCCAGCACAGTCCGTCCAAACTTACTAGGCAGATTGATAAATGTTGCATTCTACCATGATTGTGTATGTTAGAGTGTTTGTATGTGTATCCCAGACAGGATCGAACAACTCTGTGACAGCAGTTTTCAATTGACCTGCTATCGAGGTATAGCAGACGAGACGCTGGGAGCTCGCTGTACTACATTTGAATAGAAGGCAACAGGAGATGATGCACATTGGATCATATTGATAAACTGATCCAATTTTATAATGATATACGATACGCTATTCGTATCAATTAAAATGTCTTATCAAGCGAATTAAGATGTCTTATCAAGCGACCTGCACTGGAAACTACTTTTTTGTGCTAACCAACACACAAATTACTACTCACTACGCATTATAAACAATATCAGTCATTTCATACCCAGCTAAGTCAGGGGAAGGAGACATGGCCATTTGTAGAAAGATTAGTTTAGATAGTAGATGATAGGGCTATTTTAACCAGAAATTGAGATTGTGACTGGGCCCAAAAATCATGTACAATTTGGTTCCCATCCCTCTGAGATCCAATTACCTAGCTGCTCTTGGACTATCTACTTATACTGAAGTTATGAGTGGGTTTCGTTATGGTGATCTGAATACAGGTACGCAAGCTGGTAAACCTGCTAACAAACGATATATGAAATATATAAGTAATTACTTTGACAACCCTGCATACGATAAAGTAGATCAGCGGCTATACCGAGACTTTTGACTCATATTATAAAATCGTAAAAAATGACTTATAACAGTTACCATCATATATTCAATTGTGCCTAACTAGAGTATTAATAGCTAGAGACTAGTGGAAGAAGAGTTTTCTAGATCGGCGTTACCTCTTAATGACCAGACAAAAAAATTATAATATGTGATTCGATATATCACCGGTTTACGGAAGTTTTTAGTATAAATGTTGAACTGAAGTTTGGTGCTATGCTCTTTAAGTGGATATAAGGTCTCGTTTGCGACTCATGATAAGTCACACGACCATGCTTTCATACATATGCAAGTCTTGATTAATAGTATACATATGCAAGTCAAGTCAAAGATGTCACATGACAATATGACATATCAATTCTATAACAATGCCCAAATACAAATTGGTCTTAATTCAGCGAATTTGGTTCATTCTTCGACACATAAACGATGTTAACGGTGTGATATAGCCACTTCTACGACTCACATTGTAAACAATATGCGTCCCTCTGAGCCCATAGAACATGGAAAATTGAAAGTTATGTAATGACTTGGCACTTTGCCAATGGATTGATATACACATACTACAAGTGGGGCCTAAAATAAGGTCAGATGAGACCCACCTTGGGCTAGATTGAATTCTCAATCTGGGGTAGCCAGATGCTATGTCTAGAAGTTTCAATCAGACTCGTAAATAATAGGGCCCAAAAATCATGTCAAACCTCATCAGCTCATGATAATCCCAACCTACAACCGACTCTTGAGACTTGAATTGTGAACGCCCAAATTCACTAAAGGATATAAAACTTCTAGGAAGACTTTGTGCACTCACGTTGGTTATTCTAATTGGTTGATCATGGGTATGCCATGGCATAGGTGATAACCTAGTACTCATCCATTTAATATCATCAGGATCCGTCACATCAAATTCTTCGGGTGTATATGATTCAACTAACCATTCTTTGCCTTCTTCCCTTAATGTTCTTTTCTTGTAAACAGTTTCTAAACCAGGTACCAACTCAAACGCACTCTTATTGTCTTGTGGAATGTATCCATTACGATCAAGTCGATACTATTTTGTTCTGCATAGTGTACTATCTCGGCTGCTACGGAATCCCTCCCTCTATCCATGCAACAAGCACCTTGACTTGTGTACTGATGCTCTTTTCTAAAGCTTTTGGGAAAGACTCAAACCACCTATATGGTTGCAAATAGGCAACTTTAATTGATTCTGTATCAAAAGGGTGTGATGGCAAAATCCTGTTATCACCTTCATTTAAGTCAAGGTCATGTACCTCATATCTGGCATCCGGAGGAATAACGTACAAGAGAGTCACGTCAGCTCTATATCTTACGGCTATGTCGTTTCCACATTTTAATACGTTATTAGACTGCTCTAACTGATCCAATGGAATCAGAATATTTTTCCCGGTACTGATCTATAATTTATTAAGACACAGATTTTATTTTTTATTTGCCTGTGGTGAAGGCTCTAGAAACCATTCATTTTCTACGAGTTAAACAAAGAGAATTAAAATCGATACTGAAAAGCAGTCTTTTCATTCTGGTAACTGCTGAAAGCGCATGCATATCAAGGATAAAGTTAAAACGCTTGCCACTCACTAGTGGTTATATGAAACGAGTAGCAAAACAACTTAATAGAAATACAGGATTTATACTGATTACCTTGGCAATTCTGGGAGTTGCTCTAGGTGCATCTTCAGAAAAAATATTTACAGCATCTTCTGGGAATGTGTTCGCTCAACAGAATATGACAAATATGACAAATATGACAAGCCCAACACAGCAAACGACCGATGGAAGTAGTGGCATGGGTGGAATGGCTGGAGGAGGATCAGGAGCAGGAGGAATGATGATGCAGCATGGTGGTGATGATAGCGAAGGAATGTCAGGCATGGGTGGAATGATGGAACATGGTGGACAAGGACAGGGAATGTCAGGCAGGGGTGGAATGATGGAACATGGTGGACAAGGACAGGGAATGTCAGGCAGGGGTGGAATGATGGAACATGGTGGACAAGGACAGGGAATGTCAGGCAGGGGTGGAATGATGGAACATGGTGGACAAGGACAGGGAATGTCAGGCATGGGTGGAATGATGACAATGGGGGGATCCGGAATGGAGCACAAACCAGGCATGATGTCAGAAATGTGTAGTATTAGTGAGAGAATGCCTCCACATTATTGTGAACCATCGTACCATGTCATGAGCTCAGTAAAAGGAATAAGGATAAATGATGTATTTCCCATTAACGACAAGCAATTAGGATTAGAAATTCAGAATATCAATCGTGAAACAAATACAACAAATCAGGATATAGTGGTTGTTGGTGGCGGAGGGGGATTGTTAGCTGGTGCTTCTGTAATACAAGGTGGATGGAATAATACCACAGAGGGATATCTAAACCTAGATGGAAACGGCTCAATATACGACCTTAATTCAGTTCACATCCATCTTTTCCCTCTTACAGAATAGGCACTTCTCCTAGGTTCTTTTCGACCTCCATTTCCTCAGGGTGTAGGCGTATGGCCTAATACTATTCACTGGAGGTGTAGAGTGCTCATAATTGGTTTAGGTCAGCTTGGTCTTCCTGTAGTTAAGGAGCAATGGGTGCAGATCTATTTATTCCCCAGATCGTTGAATTATCATAAGAATTCAGATTCTCGTTTTCAGATTAACTAACCTAATTTTGTAATACAGGAGTTGCTCATTCCACACACTATGCCGAAATAAATAGTGGTAGTACACGAATGACTTACCAAAACCGTAGAATTTATCAATACGAACCAGCAGGCCGTTCCAAACCAGTGCTGAAGACACTGACTGTCTATGAGAGAGTAGCGGTACTAAGAGACACTCGTATCGACACAAGTGGTGGAAGCAGGAGTGGATATAAGCTTCTCGCATATTTTTAGAGAAAAAGCTCCTCTTGATAGTATGATTCAGGTGATGGGTAGACTTAATCGGGAGGCTGAGACTGACGAGGCTAGATTAACAGTCTTCGAATATGATAACGAGTTTAGACCATACAGCCAGCTTGAGTTGTTTGAATCAGAGAAGATATTAAGAGAAGCCAGGGATTCCATCCAATTATATTCCTCATTGTCACAATATTATAAATCAGTTTCAGAGAAGAATGAAACCTACAGAAGATATTCTAACGAACTGGAGTATTATATTTCAGCTTGACTTTGATAAAGTATGGGAGTTCATAAATAACCATGTCTTGGATAAGGCTCTTGAAAATGAACGAGATACAGTTCTAATACCTAATTTACAAGAATGGGATGAAATAAAACAGATTGTAATGAAAAATAGATTAACGAAATCAAGTTACGGAAGGCTAGCAGATATTTCAGCATCTTTACCAAAGAAAGCTTATGATCTCGGCGATTTGGGTACAGATTATTTTGATGACGAAGTACTAAAGAAGAAGATTCTTTTACCCAAGAAGGAACATCTAAGAGAGGTATATGATGACGTATTAGGCACAGATAAATGGGTGATTGATCGCCAAGGTTAATCATCTGATATACGACCTGATCATACTGGAATAGCTGAAAGAACATTACAACTGTTTTATGCGGGATTAATATTACTATTATCATTATTTCGGTTCTGCAAATCAGCAGCAGCTTCTCGTAAAATCCGATCTACTTTGCGTTTTGATTGCAAGGATCTAATCAATTTCATTAAGAGTGGGCTGGCAATCATACCTAAAACCATACCGATCAGCATGTCTGTTATGGAGGAGAATATCATGACTTTTTAATTACTCCCATAATAAGGATATTGTAAGTATGACTGAACTAAAAAAGTTGTGAAATACGAGTCTGAATCTATCGATTTCACGCTTTTCAGATCAGCGCTGCCAAAAAGAATAGAGAACGGTCTATAACAAGACTGTATTATATTTCGACATCTGTATTTGATTCCCAATATGCCTTTAATCTACTGGAGGGCGTGCGGTCTTCTCTGATATTCGTGCGGTCTTCTTTCTAGAAAATGATTAACCAAAGAATATTTGGCTCGATGTTAACGTTGGTGGTGGTAGCAGCAGGCACATCGGTCGTTATCACAGAACGCTATGGCGTCACCGCCGTCAGATGATGACGCTGATGTAGACGTAAAGGAAGCAGAAGCTGGGAATGGAACAATGGCTGGAGGAGTAACGAACCAGACGGCTAATGTAAATATAACTGGAGCTAACTCAATCAGCTAATTTTTTCCTCAAATAAACAATCAGATAGACAACACTTCTCATAGAACACACTGTAATCCTGTAATTACGTACGCATCTATGTTAATAGGAGTAGATCTAATTAACGAACCCACAGCAAATATTTGTACGATCTTCTTTCTAAGCGGAGATTAGCCCAAAAGTATTTGGCATGAGATTGATAGCAGCAGCTGCGTCAGCGCTAATGCCTCCCGTAGGTAAAGGGGCTCATTACCAGCATTGGAGATATGCTACTTAAAAAATGTTTGTCAACTTATTACAAACACAGTCATCACTTAATTACCTAAGAAAATAGAAATTGTTGGAATTCTAATCCAGGCTAATGTTGACATCTGGAAAATTCACTGCTATTTCACTATCTTTAGCATTCTTATGAATATATAGAAGATCGTTATTATCTCAAAACGCCCAGCTATCATATTGAAGATCAGAAGAACTTTCGAACCAGGATCTAATTGAGCCGTCGTTATCCCAGAAGATAACCCGGTGGTAGTAAGGGCTGATATCGATTCAAATATAGAATCTTGAAGATCATATCCAGTATTATGACTTAGGATCAATCCTCCAAGCAATGATACAGAAATGAATAGCATAATGATATATACGGCTTCCTTTACTTCTTTGCCGTGAGATATTGTAGGAGAGCTCTCAGCTTTTCTGCTGGTAGTTTTCCTCTCATTCATATCATCAATAAGATGTCTATAACTATAACGGTATCGAACAGGTGTTATTCCAGCGATTAATTCTCAATCGGAGTAGTCTGCGAAAGATCAATACAATCCTATCGATCTTTATTCCCCCTGAAGTAGAGAAAGCTAGTCCGCCTAACAGCATAAGTATCATTATAACTATTTTAGCCGGGACTGAGTACGGTGTGGATATTCCAACACCGCCTTCGATGGTCAGGCCAGTGGTGGTAGATGCACTTATTACATTGAACAAAGAAGTGAAGAAGGAATCTGACGTCAATCGGGAAAATTCGAAGAGATGGAATAATAAGATAGATCCAAGAATGATTAATGAGTAAACTAGAATTAATTCAGAAATGCCTTTACTTCTATATCGTCTGCTAAAAATTGAATAGTGAAATGCAAAGGGTAAAACTGAGATAACCATCCCAGTCATTAATAAAACTAATCGTGCGGGGTGATCTGCTGAAATATACCCAGGAACATTTTCAAAGCCACTTCCCGTGATTGTCGTAAAGGTTATCGAGATAGCATCAATACCATCTATCCCCCCAAGCAAATACGTAGCCGAAGATAAGATAACAATGTATGAAAAAAATATGACAACAATAGTAAGTGTTAGAGCCTTTGGCCTAAGGATGTTTCCCCATCCTATAATACTGCTCATAGAGATAAGCTTCTGTTCAGGATAAAATATCAACATAATCAGGTAAATGAAGCTTAGGCCTCCAACCAGTTGGGTATAAGATCTGTAAAATATAAAAGTGGCAGAAAAATCAGAGATGTCAGTAATCGTTGTAAGACCAGTAGTGGTAAGTCCAGATATACTTTCAAAATAGCTATTCAGGAACAGCAGATCATGGTGCCTCATATCTGTGCCGTTGCCAAAGATAGGAATCGCAAACTCATCCCCATACATGTAGGGTATGCTGCAGAATATACCAAGTAACATAAAACTTGAAAGTACGAGGTTCGCGCCCTGTCTTATACTTAAAGGGCCCTTAACTCCATAAGCATTTAATATGAACCCTGTCGCTAGCAACAGAAGAGATGTAAGGTATATCCCGACTGTGCTTTGGATGTCGTCCTGCAAAAAGGTTCCTACCGCTATGAAAAGTATTCCAGCAAATTGCATGACAAAGCCCAAGTTGCCTATGATAGGTCTGTAATGCAACCTGATCGAGTTATTATAATAGCTAGCTATTGGGGATCCAATAGATGGCTTTCTCGTGGTAATTAACGAACTTCTCAGGTCGTCTGAAAGCGAACGTAGGCTAATAACACCCATAATCCCGGTAAGTATTTCAGAGTGCTCTTGACGATTAGCAATACCTGCATTTTGAGTACTGGGGCCACCCTTATTGTCCTTGTCCTTTGTTCCCTCACCCACTATGTCTTTAGCAATTATCGGAATATGTTTAATTTTATTGCTCTTCATTACTTTCAGGGCGGAATTCACAGTATCACTGCTTGTGATTGGTGATGACATTATTGATTTTATCAGAATAGTTGAAATGTTCCCTTCAATAGAGGGGCTAACAAGTCTTTGCAGAATGTCAGAATTTGTTACTATTCCGCTAATAGTAGCCCCCTTGGTAACAATGATCGCATCAGAGGTTTTTAGGTACATTTCTTTTATTGCATCGACAGCTGGGGTCTCCTCATCGACAAGCACATATTTTCTATGAACGTAATATATGAGAGGTCTATCAAGGATATCTGATAATGATGTACTAGGCATGCGTAAATTTCTTTGTCTCTAGTCGTCTGTCCTTAGTGCTTTCCTCTATCTCACTCTCAGCTTGTAATACCATTAACACCCAGGTTACTAGAGCGTTTCTAACTCTTAAGTTTTCTAACTGATTGTAAGAATATTGCTTGCATGTTCCCTTCTAGACATATACGCTAAACCAAACAAGCCGCCCATAATAAGCTACAATCAAAAGAGGCTCCTCCGGATATCGACACCCTAGTTACCAGGATCCATGTACAGAGGCTTACTATTAGTGGGGCAGAAGAACAGTGTAACAAGCGAATTCTTCTTAAAAAAATAAATCCTTGGAGACAACATTGTGAGTTATACTAATGCATAATAGTACCAACTATACATACTAATGTAGGACTTTCGTAATATTTTGCATCTGTGATTCGACACTGGCAATATCTATCAAAAAATTGAGGGATTTACTACCAATCACATGAACAATAAATAGGCTTGTCTACTTCTGCAAGCATCTCTTCATCAGTTTTAACCAAGGGACTTATTCTATGATTGCCAAATATGAGGAAGTCATTGAATGTTTTGAATGAATCCCATAATGCAAAGATCGGCAGAACATTCAATAGAGATCCGTTCAATCACTATCGTTCATATGATTTGACCGCAACATGCTATGGAACGATCTCTCTAAACGTGTCGTTTTTTTCGTTTAACATTAACAATTTTCCAACATAGATTTATTGTTAACTGCTAACTGTGTACAATTGAGACCACCTCCTCATATTCAAATTTCACGACACGGGAATGCTCCGCGAGGTTAAAAGGGCGGAAGTCGACCTTGTGCATTGCATGGTACCGAAGCTTTTGTTCTTCCGTTTCTACTTTATTTTACATAAAACTAAAGCTTCTCGTGCAGCCTAAATGCCATAATAACAAGTACGGCCCCAGAAGGTATCATTAGCAGGGATGCTACTCCAAGATATTCATTTTTTACCTCTCCCATATCGACTCGTATCCACGCAAACGTATACAAGCCTACTACTGGTAATATGAGTGCTAAGATTAGAACCTTGTAAGCCAAGTTTGCAGTACGTGTCGCCTTTTGTCCTCGTGATAATTGCAATCCAAAGATCACCAATGCTAGACCAACCAAAAATGACATCATTCCTACATAAGAACTCAATAAAGAATTTCTTGAAGAACCATTATTTTGTTCAATTATTCTCTCCAAGCCCTCAACAATTTGCTTGGCCGTAGTATCATTTGATGTGATAGACTGAAAATTATCGTCTAATACTACCACTTCTTTTTGCCCAAATACAATCTGGTTCATGAATGTGAAATATATTATCAGCAAGAGCAATGATAACAACCATGTCATGATTAGATCATTGGCATCCCAATAATTGCTATTAAGCATTGCGTTTTGCGGTTCTGTCATCCCTTTTTGCCTCTACCTTAAGCGTGGTGCTGACAAGATAAGTATCTGTGATGATAATGGTACCCATTCGGTTAAAGGGACCTTCTGGAATGGTATAGTGGTTTTCCATCAGATTTCTCCGGTCTCATGAAAATCTAACGCTGTTCACGTACTTACATCCACGTCTTGAGGTGCATGTCATCAAAGACGAATTGAAATATGCTGGTATCGATGAAAACTTACTGATCGACTTAAACTTCACATTTGTCGAAATAGCTAAGAATTGTATCCCAGATCGGACACGGAACGGAAAAGTTAGCACTAGCTGGTCATACAGGATATCTTTATCCTGTGTATTTACCCCTTATTTTAAATAGCAATATTACCTCATAATTTTTAACAGTTGGTATACATTCGGAAAAAAAAAGTGAAGGGCATCGAGTACGCATACATGGTAAGAAGTATATGGGATAGTACAAATAGAACATCAAGGCAGGAGACGGTAAAGTACTTGGGTAAGGTGTCTAGAGTTACGCTAGATGTGATTCCTGCCAAATACCGTGATGATCCGGCAGTAATTTCATTCATAACCCGATATAGCACTACCGAAAGAAGGAATATTGACTCTCTAACCAAGAAACTAGGCCAAGATTTATTTAGAATGCTTTCTGACTCTGATCTTCCGAGTTTAATCAAGATTTATGATAAGTATACCAGTCTCTTCGGGATGATCCAATTTTATGACTATTTATTGAAACCAATACTGTATGATATTGGGCAGCAATGGGCAGAAGGGAAACTTGATGTGGCAACAGAACATGTGTGCTCGAATACCGCCAATGCTCTAATAAAAATGATAGATGAAAGACGACTAATTCGCGCTTTTAAGCATCCTAATAAGGGCACGATCTTTATCTGTACGCCAAGCGGAGAACTGCATAATCTTGCTTGTAGCATTATAGAATCTGTTTTACTATCTAAGGGGTATAAGGTCTATAATGCGTCTCCTTCATTACCCTCAGACTCGGTAATCAGTTCATTGAAGAATATCTTTGCTGATGCCATTTTGATCTCTATCACACTAACAGATAATCTACAAACAACTAGAAGTCTAATCAGAAAAATCAGGACCCAATTTCCTTCCTTACCGATATTTGTTGGTGGAATAGCCATAAATCATCCAAATAAGACATCTGATTTTAATGCTGCTTATACTTATGTTATGAGGAATATGGTACTCGTAGATGCAATAAAATTAATAAGATCAACGATCTTACAACTTCAAGACAAGACGATTCCACACTAGAAGTAATTACTCACGTAGCTATGTACTCGAAGTTATATACTCCAATGATGACTCCACTGAGAACTACTAAATACGTGAAGGGATAGAAAGCAAAGACCGCGAATGGCTACGGAGAAACGCTTTAACACCCAGCTCACTCTATGTCCTAAGTTCCCGAAGTAGAAAAAAAGAAGCGACCCCTATCCCACTGTACAAACCTTAAATACTACAGTTTTATAGAAAATTATTAATGACCAAATACTGGGTATATGTTAATGCCTCAATAGTAGCAGGAATCGTAGTGGCGATCGCATTGGCCCCCACGGTTTTGATGACTAATTCAGTCCTAGCAACGATGCTAGGGGGTTCGGGCGGGAACAAAGATCAGCGCTGTAATGGTGAAAACCACACTATTAATTACTGTAGTGGATATTACCGAGGAAAAGGCGATTGTGAAGACGGCAACAAGTACAAAGGTAAGGACAAACATCATACAAGCGCATGGAGAACAGGATACAAGGCAGGCTGGAAGCAAATGGGCTGCCGTTAAATGATCGGTCATGTTAAAAGAAAAGATTCAGATGATTAGTGCCTTTGTGGCACCTGCTCTGGTGATATCAGTACTGATAGGTTCAGTACAAATTACAACTGCCCAAGAAAATCAAACTGCGGTAAACGGAACCGCGCAGGTTGAGGGAGCCATAGATCAATTGCTGCTTGCTCAACCAATTCTAAGCGAACTCATGGACGAAGAAGACACAGGTGTAAATCAGTACCTTAATGAGTTGGACACCCAAGATGCAGTACATACAGTGCTCGCGTTAAAGGCCTTGCAGTCATTAATAGAACTTCAATCATCATATATGATGGCTGAAGGTCTTGGAAATCAGACTGGAGTTGTGGGAAACCAAACACTAGCTTTAGCAAACCAGACAATGGCATAATTCAGCTGCAGTTGGACATTGCGGTTCCAACGATATATTCTTTTTTTTCTCAACAACTTGCCCTTACGATGATATATTTTTTGGTCTGTAGCGTGCAATATTGTTAGGCACAAACATAGCTAGCCTGCGTGAAGTAGTTCTTACAAAAAGCAAAAATGGTGGAACGACATTAGTAATAATCCTGGGGATTCTCTATTACCAACATTAGCGGTAGCAACGTTTATGTTGTCTGGGCAGCCCCTGACGACATATTCTTTATCAGAAGCGCTGATAACGGAGCATATTCGGAGCTGCTACAATAATTATCTCAGACGCTAATAGAGCAGCGGCAGGTTCAACAGATACGACTTAGGGTTTTTGTTTTACAAAAAATATGCTGCAGTTCCACCTGGATACATCGGGTTATCTTTTTAGACCTCAAGCTGTGTACGTATACGCCACTCGGCGTCGTGTAGTTTTCCCTCATTCAGACACGCCTGACGTTTTGTCACTCACAACAAGACATTGGAAAACTATTGGATGGGGATTTTAAACGGAGTCCAGAATATTATCCGACTCAAATCATATACAATCTAGTCATTCTTGAAAAATGATTTGGAGGGATGTGAGATGCCCTACAGACCGTTATCTTTTTTCCCCTATCTACTTTTATCTACTTTTAAGTCTAAACCTAATTTCGGCCAGACATTTGACAATTTTTATTTAGATAATCATTTGAATTAAAGGGAACGGAAGGTAGCTGTTTTTCTTTTGGGTTTTCTTCTTTCGGTTCGTTCCTTGAAAAGAAATACTAAGGTTTCCGCATTGCACTATCGACATCTAGACGCAATATCTATAAATGGAATTATCTGGATATATGACAATTCCGTCTTTACGGTGTTTCTGCTCCTTATCTTGGGAACAATGCCAGCCAGTTAGTGCCAGAATAGAAGTGACATCCTGAATGAATCGAATAAAAGTCATGGTGTGATACAAAATTTCCAGACAATAGTCCATCGACATAAACAGATCGTTAATATTCCTGCAGATGTGCATGAAATCGAAGAACATAAGTAGAAGTAGTCCTTTAGCGAGAAGTAACGGCCCACCCAGACTTACCTTTTCTGCAGTCAGATAGAATAATCTTCAAACTTTATGCATGTGATGAGCATTTAAAGAACATAAAAAGTATCAAATTACAGCATGGCGATCTCTTATCAAAGGATGTACGAATAAGCGCTGAAATGGAAATTGATTCATTGGTTTCACAAATGATTGGAACGTTTGATTCTCTCATGTTTAGAATAATTGATAAGTTTCAATTATCCGGCATTCCAAGTGATAGAATCGAAATAGATAAGGTAATTAGCGTGCTGTCAGCTGAGAGTAATAAAATTGAACTAGCAAACGAATTAGGGAAAGCAAGCAAGGAAGGCAACTGGTATTGGATGATAAAGCATTTAAGAAATTATTCACTGCATGGTTCATTACTTTCAGCAGATGCTTCTTTAGACGTCGTTCCATATTTTGAGCAAGCCCTACTTCAGCTCAAGGAATTCATTAAGAACATCAAAATGGCAGAACCGATATTGCAATGAAGGGTTAATTCTAGCGAAACAAAAACGGGGGAAGATGATATCATAATGCCATAGCATGTTCTTTCACCGCCACTAAGCTGCAAATAATCTCTCTCGCGACTAATCTGAGCTGTAAAATTCTCGTTCACTTTGACTCGAAGAGCCGGATCCTCTACTAAAATCTCAAACCATAGTTGGAACTGATTATTGAAATACCTCCTTAGAGACTCCATGACATGCTTCTCGATATTTTCAACTCCCGCCGAAAAGTATTCTTCCAACCATATCCTGTGCTCAGAAAGCGATCTTGTTGTTTTTATCATCTTCTCTTTAGATTTAATGCTATCTATCAGATCTTGTTTCTTTTGCCTACAAATACCCAACCATGTTCTGGTTTCAGATATACTGTCTCTGACAAGTTTCAGCTCATTTTCAATTTGAATTAGGCGTAACCTAATCTTGTTTTTATAGAAGTGGACGTAGGATAAAGTATGTTAAATGGAAAGGATACCCGACTAGTTTAGATATCGAAACGAATAGTTAACTAACCTACACTCTTGTTCCTATCTAGCTCTGTAACCCCCCAATCCTCAAACTATCTAAACTTTGGCTCTGCTGCTTGAAATGAAGTAGTGCTTAGGGTAACGTGAAATGAAGTAGAATGAAATAGTGCTTAGGGTAACGAAGCTGCAAAAATCAAGTATAAGTTATATACGAGTCAATTATTGTAAGAGTCAACATGTCTATAGACGGAAATAAGACATCAATTCCAAGAAAAACTGAAAAACAAGAATCAGATTATAAGCAGATCGCGTCAGAAGGTTCACTAGTTCTTTTGGATGCACGTGATATCATAGAAGATATAGATACTGCCAATTCTATAAAGAGTTCATCATGGAATCAAGTTAGCACTGGTCATCAAGTTAACACTGATGATAGTAATAAGGCTAATAAATCCATTCTTTCATTTACTGCCCCTTACGTCAAAGACAATGAACTCACTACTACCCTAGGTTTTGAATTAATTATTACAGATAAAGAGAATAATGAAAGTCATCCTTATAATGCAATTGTAATTGTCAAGAGGGTACAAAGAGCAATAATATTTCAAGGGGGAGCTGCACTTGGGGCATATGAAGCTGGAGTGTATCAGGCTTTAGTTGAAAAGCTAATTGAATATGATGAAGACAGATCGAAAAAAGGCCTACTTACAGAAAGAAGACCTTTGTTTGATATTGTTGCTGGCACATCTATTGGTGGAATGAATGCTGCAATTGTAGTAAGTAGTGTTACAAGAAAAGATAGTAAGAAGATAGAAGATCCTGTAACCTGGCAGGAGTCAGCTAAAACTGTTATAGACTTTTGGAAGACTCAACAACAGTTACCTACCTATGCTGATTTACTTGATATCATTCCATTCTACCATTACTGGTGGGATATTTTACATGATACAAGCAAAGTATTCAAACGATCATTTACTGAGTTAATAGAATCCTATTCGAACATTGTTATTAATTCAGATCTTAAGAAATGGTATGAAGATTCAGCAGCAAATTGGTCTATCTTTGAGCCGAGCTATTTGAAAGATTATTTTATAGATGGCTGGTATATCCCAGCTACGGCTGATGCAGCAAGGAAATACTATTCTGCCAAGAATATTAAGAGATTTGGAGCATTAAAGGTAGCGTCAGGGATCGCACCATGGTCAATATTTGGTAAATTCTTTGACCTCTCAGACCAATTAAATTCTATGCCAAGAGCTGACAATAAACACTTTGCCCTTTATTCCCTTAAAAGAACATTAGAACGCTTTGCAGATTTTCCAATTAAAACAAAAGAGGGCGAACCTAGATTTCTTATAGTAACGGTAGATGTGCAAACAGGTGATGCTGTTACGTTTGATAGCTATACTACCCAAACGAAATACCATGATGATAAAAATACTATAGACAATGAAAGAGGTATAGAAATAGAACATGCACTTGCAACTGGAACGTTCCCGGGCTTTTTCGACTATCCAAAATTCAAAGTCAATATTACTGAAATGGGTGCAGGAAATGAAGAACACATCTTTTGGGACGGCGGGTTTAGAAGCAATACTCCGTTAAAGGAGGTGATACAAGCTCATAGAGATTATTGGCATAAGATAAGAAAGCATACAAAGGAAGAACAGCGGGATGAAGATAGACTTGAAAATGACGTACCAGACTTAGAGGTATATATAGCTAATTTATGGCCCTCTGCACTTAAGGAAAAGCCACTTTCTTTTGATCATGACTTTGTAGAAAATAGAAAGTCAGGTATAATATTTGGGGATAGAACACACTATGATGAACAGGTAGCAAACTTTGTGACTGATTATATTGATTTGGCTAAGGACTTAAAAAATCTCGCACAAAGAAATGGGATTTCCCACAATAGGATAAATTATATATTGAATCGATATGCAACTAGTATGAATACAATAGGAGAAACCAGACAATATGGCGAACTCTTAGGAGGACGATTTAGATTAACCAAAGTTGTTAGGATAGATCATAAAGATGATGGTAATGACGTTGCTGATAAAATATTCGATTATTCGCAGAGGACTATAGAAAAGTTGATAGAAGATGGGAATCGGGATGCATTGATTCAGATGGATCTGCAGGCACTGAAAGATGGGGTTTATAATTTAATCAAAATAAATCATCATATCTCATCTGAAAATGGAAGAAAGCAGGATCAGGGTCATCAGATAGAAGATGTACAACAGGAGCTTTATCAGATACAAGAAAGGATGAAAATTGGAAATGGATATGACACAGTATTAGATAAACAGCTAAATGACTTCGTTAACAAAGTGGAAGAGATAAGATTAAACGAAAATCCGTCTTCGCTAACGAATGAAAAGATATCATTAATTACTGCCTCAAAACAACTGCAAGGGACAATATTTACAGACCCAAAGGAAAGTCGTACAAGACATAATCCACCGGAAAAAAGATTTGACTGATAATCATCCAGTTTAGCCGCTGAAATCCAAACAATACCGATGTAACCTACGACGTAGGTGTAAACAATATACGTCCCTCTGAGTCCAAAGGCGACTTGAATTCAGATCTCTATAGATATTAGCAGAACCTCATTCTGCATTTATGTCATAATTTACATCCTGTCCCAGACTCTATTCCGTCATCCTAATGTCAAATTCAGCCCAGACCTTTATGTCCTGCTAAATTGAAGGCGATTGAAGTAATTGAAGCTTAATGCAATTGTTGGCTGGCTTTCTGTGAAATTATCAGGTCTTTTGAATTCACTTCAAAATGGGCCCAAGGGTCCCAGCAATGTTATCACTTCTAAAAGTGGGTATTACATTATTATAAACACTCTTAGCTATAACTTCAAATACAAGTTCCACGCTATTGCAACAAGAATTGGGCAGAGCAAAAAGATTGATGCTGTCTTTAGGATTATTTTTAATATGCATGCTTGTATTATCCTGTTTATCACTAGTGTCTTCAACTTACAGAACACTAGCTCAATCAGACCTGCAGACAACTAAACATAGAGATATAGTTATAGATTTGGGTAACGGCTTAAAGACCAATGCTAGACTAAATCTTCCGGTTACCGGCGACGGTCCCTTCCCAGGTGTTCTTCTTGTGCATGGCTCTGGACCTGGTGATATGAACGAAACTGGTGATTTTATTCGAATTGATAACAAGACAGGTTCAAAGATTTATCCAAATACTAGACCATTCTTTCAAATCGCTGAATATCTATCAGAAAGAGGTTTTGCAGTATTACAATATGATAAGCGAGGCGTAGGCGCAAATATTACAATACTAGATGACAATGTGTGGGGAAATAATACATCTAACGACCTAATACAAGATGCGGAGAAGGCACTAGATGTTCTTATACAGCAACCAGAAGTTGATGCTAACCATGTAACTGTAATTGGGCATAGTGAAGGTACAACGATTGCCCACTGACGTAGTATATACCACATCAATGTAAGCTTAATTTGGTTTTTGAACACGCGCTGATTTCATCTTCGGTGTCTTGGAATTTGGTTAATTTCTTTCTCAAACGATCTGCTTGTTTGAAGTCATAGTTAGCATTCGCGACTTCTATCGATCATGTCTCCGACATATTTAAGATCAGAAAGACGACCCAAGATACTCTCGAGTGTATCAATCTCATTTATTAAAATGTCCGATTCCATCAGGTTATTTGACTCTTTTAATTTCAAATTTAGCTCCTGTACTCTTTGCTGAAGTGCCTTTTCAAATTCTCCGAGCAGTTGTCGTCGCTCGTCATTGCCTCGGTTTAAGATGGGGTGGTGGATAATTCTCGTGATCCATTAAATTTCATCCCGACGGTCAGCTATGTATAGTGGGTTCAGTTTCACGGTAGTCGCGATCTCAACTTCTTCTCTCTTCCATTATTTTCTCGAGTTCGATGCATTTGTGTTTTTGCATGGACCAATGACTCGACTAGTTGTAATATAATCAGTAAAGTACGAGAAGCTCTTGTTTAGTCAATAGTCCATTATAACTATGAACCAGAATCAAACCTATTTAGACATTGAAAATGATTGGGAAGGATATGTTCGAGGTGATCTCTGAGGTCTGGACTGAGTTGGCGGCCCTAGTAATTTCTCAAATTAGAGACTATGTGTTCAACGCATAGGGGTTTAAGCCCTATTGAACAGATTTCCTCGTGAGTCTACACCGTCTTGCAATCCAACAGTACAATCGTATAAAATTGATTAACTGTCGATTCTGCTAAGAGATACTTAAAATACACTTAAAACAAGTGAAAACATAACTTGGATATTGAAAAAAGAACTGCTTAAATTTGCGTTGTCGCTTTCTGGATTTTTCGCTCTGATTGGAGTTGCATATTTAATAAATCAATACTTTCGCTTTGGGTCTTGAAATGAAAAAGACAGCTTGAGATGCGCTGAAATGCATTGGCTGGGCTATCGAGACGTTAGTGAACACCATAAATACTGCTCCTGAGAAATTGACTGACTTATCGAAGTGTTTTTGCCCAAATGAGAGTTCCGGTGGATGATATCCGATGCAGATGAATGGTGCGGATTTCGCTAGCTTTTCGGATAACTTTCTATTCAAGTTCTGCTCATTGGCTTCTTTATTTTTAGAATCTTTGAGATAATTCTCATCATGAATTTCTTATGGTTCGAGACAGATACGAAATGTATTCTCCCAGAGTCTCATGCTATTGGTTGTAACGCTTGTAAGTCACATAATATGTGGGAGCATATTACCTCTATAACCAGGATGTATTAATTTAAATAGCTATCTTTGAACAACTGACTTTTAAACTAATGTCATCAGTCATTTGATAAATGCCGTTACTATCTTGTTTAATCCAACCAATATCTTTGAGAAACTTTATGACTCCCGTGATAAATCGAACTTCAATTATATACTTCGCCAACTCTAAGCCAGTCAATCCATCATTCATCATTAAAAACTTCGTAAATATTAATTCGGCGACACAAAGCCTAAGCCAATAGTTATGATAGTCACTATCTTAGCCATAGTGTTATACTATTTGATCATTATTCTATTTCGTCTCTGATCAAATTGAGCAATAACATTAAGCTTCAGTTCATATTAATTACAATTAAATGTCTTTGAGTAGAGCCAAATTTTTAGTGTGTTGACGGTACCAATCCTGCGTATGAGCACAGATGATAGGAATCAGGAAATCTATTGATATCTCCAACTTCACTGACTATTAACAGAGCAGATTAATATCCAATACCAGGAACTGTCATTAGTAATTTAGCAATCTCGTCTTGTTGAGCAAGTAGTAATATCTTCTTGGATACGGTATTAACTTCATCATTCAATGATTTTATAACACGAAGACAACCATTAATTCTATAATCAGCATATTCTTCCAGTTTATCCATATGTCTTTTGGTGAAAGTACCGGTACGCTCGACATCTGAGGCATCATCTATTCCCTTCATAACAGTAATGCTATTGATCTGTACCCCATACCAGCTGGGCAGCATTAGGTCAGTTATAAGAGACACTTATGGGGGTACTGAACATGCCAGGCTAGATAATCGTACATCTAGATGTCTCTTGCTCAAGCATTCATAAAGTCCACATCCCAGATGATTCCATTACCACCTTGGTCTTACTGTTGGGATGAAGACTATCGAAGAATTCGTTCACCTTGGTCAAGTTATTGTCTACTCTAGAATTATCCAGTACCTTTCCCTTTTCATCCAGGACAGCGACCTGTAGATGGTTCTTGTGTACATCCATTCCCACAAACATACTCTTCTTGCATACTTCACCGTCTGTTTTACCCTTCTTGAAGTATTAGAATACCAAATGACAAAACAATTGAACATACTACAATCATCACCACTAATACAAATAAGACAGCATGTTTCTTACAGGTGTAAACTGATTGACGATGGCCATATTATTCTTTAAGAACTCAAACATCGTAATATAGTTACTGACATTGTTGATTCGTTGTTTTCTTACGAAAATCCTGTTTGAGAACGACTCCATTGTCATCATCCAGGAAATTAAGATGATGTCACATGTGGTGTATGTGCTAGCTCCAATAACAATACTGAACGTTTTGAATGAAAATATTGAACGGCTTATTGAACGTACGCTAAGGGAAAACATACTGAACGCATTGAACGCATTGAACATTCAGAATCGTTCATTTCAGCATACAGCTGCCCTTCTAGAAAAGTCTAAACCTAATTTAGACTTTTCCAGTCCAGACATTTGACAAATTTTATATGGATAACCATTTGAATTAAAGGGAACGGAAGGTAGTAGAAGCTTTTTTTTCTTTTGGATCGTTCCTTGAAAAGAGATATTATGGTTCCCGCATTACACTATCGACATCTAGACGCGATATCTGGAAATGGATGAATTCTCTTATGACTCATCACCTCAAGTACAAATATCTTCTACACCAGTCGAAGAAAGGTAGATACTGCCACTGGGGTGATGACAATCCATATCCTGTGGGACTCTCCGCTGGAAAGTTTCGCCTTCCATTTTACTAATGAGATTCTTGATCATCAGTCTTAAGTGGTACGCAATCATATCTATCTTTTCCAACTCTTTGATCCTTGCACAAAAGATCCGCCTGAGCACAGCTCGTACAGATCAATGGAGCTGGACATGGTTTGATCTAAGTAATTTTAGGCGTGATTGATACAGATAATATTTCTGTCCTAACCACCTACTGCTGAAATATAGTACGGTACCTTATCCCCACCACCACCACCACCACCACCACCACCACCACCACCACCACCACCCGCTATCTGTCAATGCAAAGAATAAGAGTAAAGAGCTGACATACACATGTTTGGGCTATTGCTACAAATGGCGATGATACTGGAGCACCAGCTAATCCACTTAACGGTCCACTGCTCTCGGATCTCTTTTAGGCTAGCTCTTTGTTTTAGGCGCCCTGGCTAGTCTAGCCAGGATCAACTAACACTGCCACACTATAAGGGATATAGATCACATAGATCTGGTTAAATTGGTATTTCATTTGACATAAGCAAAACCAATATCTATCTTTAAATAACACATTAGATCGAGGAATCATTATTAATGACAGAATCTTCGCCTCCACAGAAGAAAAATGGCTTCACTAACGAATTCATTACTTTTTTAAAGACCTTTGGCGTTATAGGACTCGCAATCGCATTTGTAATAGGTGTGGCATCATCTGATTTAGTGAGCTCTTTCGTTGAAGGTATGGTCGATCCTTTCATATCATTGTTTCTTCCGGTAGGAAACCTGTCGGCTCTTACGGTCCAAGTACCAAATCTATCGGGACAAACAACTGTGTTTCTGTATGGTGATCTAATTTCAGCTATAATTGATTTTTTAGTAATCGCTTTAATAGTCTTTATCCTTTACATACAACTTTCTAAATTTGGTATTGTAGATGATAAAACTAGACAAGAAGACGAAAAAGACGAAACTCCATCATTAGAATATGGCAAATTAACTTTTGATAAAAGGTCATCAAAAGAGGAAGATAAAACACGAAACGAGATTTCATTCTTCCTAGAGGTCAAAGAAAAAATAGGTAAAGGCGAGAAAGTAAACGGCTGTGAAGCGTTCATGGATATTCCAGAGGCTGGAATAACACATCTTCCATTATACTGGCGTAATGGTAATCGAATGACCATCTCGATAGGCCTAAAAGAAGAATTACAATTATTCACTCTCTCAAACTTGGTTGCTAATAATAAATCTGAAATAGAGAGAAAAATTCTATTTTATAAGGGTTCTAATATAGAACATGTTCTCGATTATGGGCATATTATTGCATATGAACAAATGGATAACAACAAGCAGGTGGTTATAACTATCCAGGTAGAACGTGGTGGAAACGCACCAGTTAAGCCTTATAAGACAACAATCAAGCAAATCATGGATACGGCGGGGCATGGGACTGCAAGAGCAGGTTGATTAATAGGATAACTATGAGGAGATTGTTATATAATGATTAGTCGCACAAGATGACGAGTGAACCAGATTCAACTTTAAAGACCAGCTATTACAAGTTGATGGTCTATGCGGCATTGTTTGGTGCTCTGTCATCTTCGCTTGCGGTGGGATACATTACACTCTACAACCAGGGCATTCAGTTCTTTCAACAGGTAAATCTCTTTGTACTTAACATCAACATATGGCCACTGATCCTTTTAACAGGAGCTGGAATTATCATCGGCCTTGTGATCAAGTTCCTCGGACAGCATGCGGGATTAGGAGTTGCACAACATCAATACGTCCAGACTGGTCGTCTCAACCCTCGTTACCTACCTAGCATACTGCTTCAAGCATTTACGGCGTTGTGGAGTGGTGCAGCAGTTGGTCCTGAAGGCCCTCTTGTTTTCCTGACTGGCGGCTTTGGAAGTTTTGTGTGTGATCGACTCAAGCTCCAGAAAGATGACGTGCAGGTACTAGTCTACAGTTCCATTGCAGGAGCCTTTGGAGGTTTCTTTGGTTCACCAGTCATAGGAGCAGTGGGTGCCTTTGAGTACATGTATATCAAGGAGCTTGATTTTTATCGACACCTGATTCCAGGACTTATAGCCGCTGCTGTTGGCTACGGCGTTTACTTTGCATTCTTACAGACCACATATCTGGGAATCTATGACTTCCCAGACTACGCCTCTCCACGCCTAGTTGACCTTTGGTGGGCTCTGCTGGTAGGTGTCATCGCTGGTTTTGTTGGGATCATGTTCAAACTCATCTTTGGTATTGTACACTTGGTTTTCGCCCCACTTAAAAAACGTCCAATCTTACGTGCAGTGATAGGCGGCGTGATCATAGGCATAATTGGTTCATTCATTCCTTTGACCCTGTACTCAGGTCAGAATCAGTTGCTACAAATTATCCATAATCCTGCTGCCTTTGGCATAGGATTGCTGCTCCTGATGATAGTTGTAAAAGCTCTACTAACAAGCACATCCTTTGCCACAGGATTTGAAGGAGGACCAGTATTCCCGACACTCTTCATGGGTGGCACACTAGGGCTGGCTATCTCTCAGATTCTTACGTTCATTCCACAAGGAGTGGCAGTTACTGCCGGCATGGCAGGTGTTGCTTGTGCTATTCTCCCCCTACCATTAACGATAGCTCTCTTGCTAGGACTGTTTGGAGGACAGACAGATCTTTTGCCAGTGATCGTCATCGGCGCCGTTATAGGATTCATAGTATCAAAAGCAGTTACACCATTGCTCCCGAAACGGGGCATCTCTGCCTCGTAGGGAGTTAGCACATGAACAGGACCATAAATCATCCTTTGGGTCAGTATCATTAAGAAAAACGTCATATCGCTAATGATATTCTGCGGATAGTCTCCAATAGTGAGCATTCCAGCTCAGGTCAGCTCAGGATACGATCAGATACGCTGAAGAGGATACGATACGATCAGATACCCTGAAACAATCAAGGAAGATCGCTTGATCAATTCCAAATCTTACTAGATTCGAAAATACAAAGGGCTACCGTTATTTGGAAGGTCTATGAGGATTTCTTGTCGAACTGCAAGGAGATGGGGGACGATGAGCCAGATGTCACAAGCTGAGAGCAAGAACCTCAGCAAGCACAGCCTCAGCAAACGGATGACCCTGTAAAGTTAGTACAAGTTAGGTTGGCCAAGGATGAGATCACACCAGAACGATATCAGGCGAGCCTGAAAGTTCTGAATGGTACTTAGATCAGTCAGTGAAAATGAACAACTGTGTTGAAACCATCGACTTTTTTTTGAGATAAATATGCATAATACCATAGATCTGGTGAGAATTAGGGATTGACTTTTTTTATAATGACCAATTCCAAATAGGACCTCCTCACATCGACAATTGCCGCAACGTCCTTAGGGGATTGGCTGTTGAGAAAGGAACACGTAACTCTACATGATATGCGGATTACAGAATGCTTGAAGGAACCGCAGCTCGATTTCATCCATTCAGAGGAGGATTTTTCATGCCTCCTTTTTCAATGCACAGGAGCTAAAATACAGAAAATGTATGTAATGTGACAAAACTTTATAACAACACCTGTGTCAAGCAATATTTGAACCGAATTTGGTATCAGATATAAAATTCTATTCTCAATGTGTTGGAGTCTGGATAGTTATTGCATTATTATTGATGCCTCAGATACACTTTGGGACAGTTCGAGCGCAACTACTCTATACAGATGAGATGGTTGAAGTGTCAATTTCTAAAGGATCGGCTAATGTTACCAACGCTCAATTCTTTGTACCACCAGAAGTCCAAACGGTAGCATTGAGCAGCGTAAAATGGACAAATCACGATGATGTACCCCATACAGTAACCCAGGGTAAACCTTCAAATGCCACTGCCGCCCCAGAGTTTAACTCGGGTCCGATCAGTCCCGGTGGCACATTTGTGCACTATTTTGATGAAACTGGAACGGTGGACTACTATTGCTCTATCCATCCGCACATGGTGGGAAAAGTTATAGTAAATTCCCCCGGTGCATATACCTAGGCGGTTCCGAAAGACGATCCTTGCCTGAGGAGAAACTTGCCTACTCCGTGGTTATAGCATCCACAATAGCATCTAAAGGGCTTCGTTAATCTCCTATACTTGACTATGACGAATAGCAAAAAAAAGAAGGTAGTGGGGTCAACTCGTATTCTTGGATTCGATTTCCAATAAGCTTAATACATCTGGAAGATTAGAAGTTATCCCTTCCAGTTGAGAAACGATATTTTCAAGAGAGTTTGTTCCAGAGGACGTTCCCCAAGTTATGAGTGTCTGTGGATCTCCCGCTCTTATGTCATTGAAATTATGAGTGCTTAGAACAGAAATTCCTCCATTTTCTAGGTTTGACGTATATGTTAAAAGATCCTCAGTTGGAACCATTAATGTTCCAACAGTATCTATATTCGCATTAGATTGATCTGTGCCAGTAGTAATGGTAGGGAAGGCAGACTGATCTATTACATTTATCGTTCCATTCATAATATAATCTGTATCTTCATTGTTTACATCCGCTTCATAATAGCCAAATGATCCCGTATCATTCATGACAACAGGCTGTGATGCGGTATTAAAAGCAAAGACGTCGCTATCAAAAATCATATTGTTCAAGTTGCTGTCCTGTCCGGTCAGGGTAATTTTATGATCATGGTCTGCATCACCATTAGACCAGACGATATTAGTTCCTTTTGGCACTGTCACGCTTTGTGGAACATAGGGTTGATTAATGTGTCTTTGGTCTGCACTCTGATCACCAATATTCTGCGATTCATGGCCTTCATTTGGAATTAAGATTACTACATTCTTGATATTGTTTCCCAAGTCCATAGATCTAGTTTCATAAAGTTTTGATGCATGGATGCCTGGACTTTGGGCTTCCACTTTAATGGCATCTGCAAATACACTAATGAGGATTGGTATAGTTGTCATAACTGCAGCCAAGGCCAAAATTCTGAATAAAATATGGTTGGATTTTTCGATATACGCTGAACTGTTCTCCATAATTTAACGCGTTATGTAAATCAAGTATATATTTGTAGGCTATCTTTTTCCTCATATTTTTCCCTCCTAACTTATGCTTTCGTGCAATTCTCAAGCCATGTTGAGGCTAGCGTTCTCTCTAAACTATTGTTCTGTTGTTACCTGATGTGTCTGTCAATTCGATTTGTGAGTATGTTATGTTGCCTCCCTCCCATCCCTCGACCTCTTTGGTTGGCTCAGGATCATGTTTTGCAAAGTCGTCCAGCCAACCAACCAGAGAGACAGCGCTTGTTGGATATCCCATAAAGGCCAGAGCAGGTATATGAAGGTGAATGGAAAGGTTTGGCTGATTGGCTTGGTACTGACCGTAGCAAATACTTTACAAGAAGCTCGGACGAGCTTTTACCCTTTGAGGAGGCTCGTGAGTTTGTCAGGCTTTTGCTCCTAACATGTGTATGTGTGACAAAAAAATTAAATAAAAATTATAGACATAGATTGAAGGTAATGGTTCGACTATCTAGATTTGGACTCCAGCCACGCATAAAGATCACTTAGTACATTAGGTTGTATTGGACCCAATCCAGTCTCCCATTTTGATGAGGGGTAAAAAAGATGCCCAAGGTTTG